>Ga0247727_10001633_pt1 | contig 52778 bp, 57 predicted proteins | sample WisWelCaveWW1625_FD_202498 | JGI IMG/M metagenome (GOLD analysis project Ga0247727, IMG submission 202498) | Biofilm microbial communities from Wishing Well Cave, Virginia, United States - WW16-25 | ecosystem: Environmental > Aquatic > Deep subsurface > Groundwater > Cave microbial mat | place... | reverse complement strand
CGGTGGCGCGGGCAGTCGGCCATCGCGCGGCGATCGCGGTCGATACCAACGCGAGCGTTTCGTTCGCGTTCGAGATCGCGGCGGCGGCGTCTCCCATCGGGCGAATTCTTACAGACCGGAACGCGCCCCGCTACAGCGTTTTCGCGGGTCTCGATGCCTTTGACATCCGGGTCGGACCTCGCAATAAAGCGCTGCTTTCGACGGGTCCGTGCAGCTCGACGCCGGGCTCGATCTCCCCGATGTCGGAGTACCTTCCGGTAGGCATAACGTTCTTACTCGCCGGCGTGATCGTCGGGGTGATGACGTCGGTCAACCGCTTCCTCGGTCCGAAGCCGCGTCGCAGCGCGGTGAAAGACGAAACCTTCGAGTGCGGCAATCCGTCCACCGGCTCGGCCTGGCACCGCTTCTCCATCAAGTTCTATCTGGTCGCCATCCTCTTCATCATCTTCGATGTGGAGGTCGTGTTCATGTACCCCTGGGCCCTCACGTTTCGAGAGCTGGGCTGGTTCGGCTTCGTAGAAATGCTCGTCTTCATAGGAGTTCTCGGCGTCGGCTACGTGTTCGCTTGGCGCAAGGGAGCGCTTGAATGGAGATAGCCGCCTTAGTCGCGGCCGCCGTGCCGGTATCGGGAGCCATCGGTTACGAATCCGCCGGCTTGCCCTTCGTCGTGGTCGCACCGAGCTCGATCCGTGACGTGTTGCGCTTCCTCCGCGACGATCCCGCTCAAGCATTCTCGGCCCTGATCGACGTGACCGCCGTGGACCACAGTCCCGGCGACGGCGTGATCGAGGTCGTCTACGTGCTCCGCTCGCCGTCACGCCGCGCGAAGATCATCGTCAAAGCGAAAGTTCCCGCCGACGATCCGCGCCTGCCGAGCGTAACGTCGCTTTGGAACGCTGCAGACTGGGCCGAGCGTGAGGTCTTCGACATGTTCGGCGTCCGCTTCGACGGGCATCCGAACTTGAAACGAATTCTCATGTACGAGCCCTTCGAGGGCCATCCGCTGCGCAAATCGTACCCCTACGATCGGCGCCAGCCCCTCGTCGAGGAGCGTGATCCCATCGCTGACCCCTGGCCGTCGCGGGATCGGTACTGATGACAACCGAGCGCGAGCGGTCGAGCGATCCCGAAACTCAGGACCCGATCTCGGAGGTCATGCAGATCCAGATGGGGCCGTCGCATCCGGCGACCCACGGCACCATCAAATTCGATCTCGAGCTCGACGGCGAGACGATTCTCAAGTGCGACACCGAGGTGGGCTACCTCCACCGCGGCTTCGAGAAAATGTGCGAGCAGGGGACGTGGACCCAGTGCATTCCGTACACGGATCGCCTGAACTACGCGTCGCCGCTCATCAACAATTTCATCTTCACCGAAGCGGTCGAGCGCTTGCTCGACGTGACCGTCCCCGAGCGTTGCTCTTACATTCGCGTGATTCTCTCCGAGAGCTCGCGCATCGCCGACCACTTGACCTGTCTCGGCATGGCGGCCGCCGAGATGGGCGCGATCACCGTCGGCTTCTACATGAACGAAGCCCGCGAGCTGCTCTACAACTTGAACCAGGCCGTCACCGGCGCGCGACTCACCGTCAGCTACGGTCGCGTCGGCGGCCTCGCGCGTGACCTACCCGACGGCTGCGCGGATCAGATCACGGCCGCCTTGACGAAGATTCGCAGCACGCTCGACGACTGCGAGAAGCTGCTCGAGCGCAATCGAATTTTCATCGATCGCATGGCCGGCATCGGCGTCATCACGGCGGAGGATGCGGTGAGCTACGGCTTGACCGGCCCGCTGCTCCGCGCCACCGGCGTGAAGCGCGATCTCCGAAAAGACGATCCCTACATGCTCTACGACCGTTTCGACTTCGAGGTGCCGGTCGGCACCAAGGGCGACAATTTCGATCGATATTCCGTTCGCTTCGAAGAGACGCGCCAGTCGATTCGCATCATCGAGCAAGCGATGGCGACGCTCCCGGGCGGACCGGTGTCGATCGAAGACCCGACGATCGTGCTGCCGGCGAAACAAGAGGTTTACGAGAACATCGAGGGCTTGATGTCGCACTTCAAGCTCGTCATCGAAGGTATCAAGGTGCCCGCGGGCGAGATCTACTTCGCCGGCGAAGGCGCCAACGGAGAGCTCGGCTTTTTCATCGTGAGCGACGGCAGCGGTCGTCCCTATCGCGTCCGAGTGCGTCCGCCCTGCTTTTACGGGATGGGTGCGCTCGCGCACATGATACGGGGCTATGCCATCGCCGACCTCGTGACGATCTTCGGCATGGTCAACATGATCGGAGGCGAGTGCGACCGGTGAGCAACGCGAGCGAGCGACCGCTAAAGCCGAATCCCGCCGCCGTCGCCTTCAACGAGCGTGCTCTCGCCGAGTACCGCGAGATCCTCACCCACTACCCGCAAAGGCGCGCCGCGCTGATGCCCGTGCTCTGGCTCGCGCAGCGCGAGTTCAAGTGGATCAGCCGCGATGTGATGGCCTATGTCGCAGAGCTGATGGAGCTGCCTATCGGGTGGGTCGAAGGCGCCGTCACGTTCTACACGATGTACTACACGCGGCCGATGGGCCGGCATCATCTCCAGATTTGCACCAACCTCTCGTGCCGGCTTCGCGGTGCCGAAGAAGTGCTGTCTGCGATTCGCCGTACGCTATCGATCGAGCCCGGAGAGACCACCGCCGACGGCAAGTTCTCGCTCGATCGGGCCGAATGCCTCGGGTCTTGCGGCACCGCACCCGTGCTCCAGCTCGGCTCGGGCCCCTTCTCAGAAAGCCTCACGGTCGAGAAGGCTTTGGAGCTCGTAAGTCGCCTCGCCGCAGGCAAGAGCGTCGAGGATTTGACGTCGACACCCGCGAAGGAAAACGGGCGATGACCGATTGGGTGATCGTCACCGTCAAGTGCCTCGCGGTGCTGTTCATGGTGCTGCAGGTCTCCGCCCTGCTGCTTTGGGTGGAGCGCAAAGGCAGCGCGCTCATCCAGAACCGCATCGGTGCCAACCGCGCCGCGATTTTTGGGATAGGCCCGGTCAATTTGGGTTTTCTGAACACGCTCATCGCGGATCCGGTGAAGATGTTCACGAAGGAAGACTTCGTGCCCGCCGGTGCCGACCGGGTGATCCACCAGCTCGCGCCCTTCCTGGCGCTCTTTCCGGCTCTCGTGACCTTCGCTGCGATTCCCTTCGGCGACACCGTCGAGATCGCGGGGCGCACCGTCGAGCTCCAAGCGGTTAGACTCGACGTCGGCATGCTCTACGTCGTCGCGATGGTGGCGATGGGCGTCTACGGCGTCGTGCTCGCCGGCTGGGCTTCGAACAATCGCTGGGCCTTGCTCGGCAGCGTGCGTGGCTCCGCGCAAATGATCTCCTATGAAGTCGCGCTCGGCTTGGCGCTCGTGTCCATGGTCCTCACTTACGACACCCTGGATCTGCAGCAGATGGTGCGAAGTCAGGGCGAGCTCACCCTCGGCTTTTTGCCGGCCTGGGGCATTTTCTTCCAGCCGGTGGCGGCGGTCATCGTTTTCACGTCGGGCATGGCCGAGTCCAAGCGCACGCCCTTCGATCTTCCGGAAGCCGAGTCCGAGCTCATCGCCGGCTACTTCACGGAGTACTCGGGCGGCAAGCAGGCCGCCTTCATGCTCGCGGACTTCGCGGAGATCGTGGTGGTGTCGGGTCTCATGACCACGCTCTTCTTCGGCGGCTGGCAGGTTCCGTATCTGACGTCGGCGGGTTGGAAGCTGCCGGGCTTGGACCTTCTGCCCGTTGCGGGGTGGCTCGTCACTCTGCTCCAAGTCGGAGCGTTCACGGTGAAAGTTCTCTTCTTCTGCTGGCTCCAGATCCTCATCAAGTGGACCGTGCCGCGTTTCCGTTACGACCAGCTCATGAACCTCGGTTGGAAAGGCATGATCCCCGTCGCGCTGTTGAATCTCCTCATCACGGCCGGACTCGTATTGTTGCTCGCAGAGGGCGAGGCATGAGTGAGACCGCCTTCTATCTGCTCGCCATTCCGACGGTGCTGGCGGCGTCGGGTGTGCTGTTGCTCCGGAACCCCGTGCACTGCGCGCTCTCGCTCGTGGTCGCGCTGTTCCTGATCGCCGGCAGCTACGTCGCCCTCGACGCTCATCTCATCGCCGCGCTCCAGATCATCGTCTATACGGGCGCGGTGATGGTGCTTTTTCTCTTCGTCATCATGCTGCTGAATTTGCAGCCGGACCCCGACGAGGGCGCTCACGTACTCGCGAAGCTCGGCGCGGGCGCAGCGGCGCTCGGCTTTGCGGTGATCGTCGGCGCGATCGTCGGCGAGTGGTTCGAGACTGCGCCGCCGCCGGCGGTGCTCGCGGCCGACTTTGGTACCACACGCGGCGTCGCGCGCACGCTCTTTCGCGACCATCTGACCGCGTTCGAGCTCACGTCGGTGTTGCTGCTGGTGGCCGTGGTGGGGGCCGTCGTGCTCGCGAAGCGGGATCGGGTCTGAGGAGAGACGGATGGCGACGGCCGAGCACTTCGTCTTTCTGAGCGCGCTGCTCTTCGCCATCGGCGCTGCCGGCGTGGTCATCCGGCGCAGCGTCATCGTGATGTTCATGTCGATCGAGCTGATGCTGAACGCCGCGAATCTGACGTTCGTCGCGTTCGCGCAGCGGCTCGGCAACGTGGACGGGCAAGCGGTCGTGTTCTTCGTGATGACCGTTGCTGCCGCGGAAGCGGCCGTCGGGCTCGCGATCTTTCTCGCCCTGTTCCGTAACCGCCAGACCCTCAATGCCGATGAAATCGGATTGCTAGAGGGCTGAAGCGGGAGCACCGGACGCATGGAAGCACACGGTAGCCAGCTCGCGGTCGAGCAAGTCGTGACCACCGTCGCGTACTTGCGATGGATTCCGCTGCTTCCGTTCCTCGGCATGCTCTTCCACGCCTCGGTGGGAGCTCGCGCGGGGCGGAAGGCTGTGAACGCGGTCGCCTGCGGCGTGCTCTTCGGAGCGTTCGCGCTCGCGCTCCGCGCGTTCGCGGATCTCGGGGCGGGCGTCACGAGCGTGGTCGACCCCGTGTATCGATGGATCGACGCCGGCGGCTTGACCGTCGATGCAACGCTCGTCGTCGATCCGCTCTCGGCGCTCATGTGCCTGGTCGTGACCGCCGTCGGCTTTCTGATCCACGTCTACTCGACGGGCTACATGGCCGACGAGCCGGATCACGCCCGCTACTTCGCGTACTTGAATCTGTTTACCGCCTCGATGCTCGTGCTCGTGCTCGCCGACAGCCTGCCGCTCATGTTCGTCGGCTGGGAAGGGGTGGGGCTCTGCAGCTATCTCCTCATCGGCTTTTGGTACAAGGACTCGGCGAAAGCCGATGCGGGCAAGAAAGCGTTCGTAGCGAACCGTGTCGGCGACGCGGCGTTCATCGTCGGCATGGCGGCGCTTTTTTGGGCCACCGCTGCCGCCGGCGACGGCACGCTGCGCTTCGAAGACTTGAATCACGCCGCCGCGAGCTTGCCAGCGGGAGTCGCGCTCGCCGCAGCGCTGCTGCTCTTCGTCGGCGCGACCGGGAAGTCGGCGCAGATTCCGCTTTTCGTTTGGCTGCCGGACGCAATGGCCGGCCCGACGCCCGTGTCGGCTCTCATCCATGCCGCAACGATGGTCACCGCCGGGATCTACATGGTCGCGCGCCTGAACGGGCTCTATGTCGCTGCGCCGCAAGCGTTGCAGGTGGTGGCGACCATCGGTGCACTGACGGCGTTCGGGGCTGCTTCGGTCGGCCTCGTGCAAAACGACATCAAGAAGGTGCTCGCTTACTCGACCGTCTCTCAGCTCGGCTACATGTTCCTCGCTCTCGGTGTCGGAGCGTTCGGCTCGGCGGTCTTTCACGTGATGACGCACGCTTTTTTCAAAGCGCTGCTCTTCCTCGGCGCTGGCAGCGTCATCCACGGCCTCCACGACGAGCAAGACATCAGAAAGATGGGCGGGCTCCGGACGAAGATGCCGATCACGTGGGCGACTTTCCTCGCCGGTACGCTCGCGATCGCCGGAGTGCCCGGCCTCGCGGGCTTTTTCTCGAAGGACGAGATTCTCGCGCTGACTTTCGCCTCGGGCTCCTACGTTCTTTGGGCGTTCGCGGTCGCGACAGCCGCGATGACGGCGTTCTACATGACGCGGCTCCTCGTGCTGACCTTCCTCGGCGAGTTCCGCGGCGATCACCACAAGCTCGATCACGCCCACGAGAGCCCCGTGTCGATGACGGGACCCCTCGTGGTGCTCGCGGTGCTCTCGGTCGTCGGCGGATATCTGGGCGTCCCTGCCGTGCTCGGCGGATCGAATGTGCTCGGCCACTTCCTCGAGCCTGTCGTCGGTCACCCTGCTGCCCATCTTGCGCACTCGACCGAGCTCGTGTTGATGGGCGTGTCGATCGGCGCCGCTTTCGCCGGCATCGGCGTTGCGTGGCTCATCTACGGCCGCTCACCGCGCGCCGACGAGGGTTTTTCTGCGAAGGCTCGAGGCCTCTACGACTTACTCACCAATGCCTACTACGTCGACCGTGCCTACGATCGAGCTTTCGTCGACGGCAGCGTGCGCGCCGGCGACCTGCTTTGGAAGCGCGTCGACGTAGGCGTGATCGACGCGCTCGCCAACGCGACGGCCGCCTCTTTTCGTGCGCTCGGCGGCGCGTGGCGCGGCTGGGCCGGGGGCAACGTGCAGGGCTATGCGCTGAGCCTCTTCGTCGGCGTCGTGCTCGTCTTGATCGCGGTTTGGGCCGGGGCGGCTAGCTAATGCACGGCGCGCTAATCCGCTGCCAGCTAGTGGGCGTCGAGCCGAGAGGCATGGAGAGCTAGCGATGGCGATCGATGCTCTCGGCTGGATGGTGCTCGCGCCGGCGATTGGCGCGCTTTTGCTGACGACCTTCCCGCGCGGGGCAGGTCCCGCACAGCGGAATTTCGCTCTCCTCGTGTCCGCGGCGCCGCTTGCGATCGCGATCCAGCTTTGGGCGCGCTTCGACCCAGCGTTCGGCGGCTTTCAGTTCGTGGAGCAGGCCGAGTGGATTCCGCGATTCGGCATCGCGTGGCGGCTCGGCGTCGATGGCATCTCGCTGCTTCTCGTGCTGCTCACGGTGCTGCTGACACCGCTGGTTCTCTTTGCAGCGCCCCAGTCGATTCACCAGCGCTTGAAAGGCTACCTCGTCGCCATGCTTCTCCTCGAGACAGCCATGCTCGGCACGCTCGTGGCCCTCGACCTCGTGCTCTTCTACGTTTTCTGGGAGCTCATGCTGGTGCCGATGTTTCTCATCATCGGCGTCTGGGGCGGGGAGAGACGGGTCTACGCGGCCCTCAAGTTCGTTTTGTTCACGATGGTGGGCAGCCTCCCGATGCTCGCAGCGATTCTCTATCTCGGCCTTCACCACGCAGACGTCGCGGGCGCGCCGAGCTTCGCGCTGACCGATCTCTACGCCGCACGCGTCGTCGGCACCGCACAACACTGGCTCTTCCTCGCGTTCTCGCTCGCCTTCGCCATCAAAGTTCCGATGTGGCCGCTCCACACTTGGCTCCCGGACGCGCACGTCGAAGCGCCGACGGGCGGCTCGGTGATTCTTGCCGGCGTGCTGCTCAAGATGGGCACCTACGGCTTCGTTCGCTTCGTGCTTCCGCTCTTCCCGGATGCAGTGGCCGCATGGAGCCCTCTCATCGGTGTGCTCGCCGTCATCGGAATCGTCTACGGCGCCCTCGTCGCGATGGTCCAGCCCGACATGAAGAAGCTCGTCGCTTACTCGTCGGTGAGCCACCTCGGCTTCGTGATGCTCGGCATCGCGAGCCTGAATTCCGTAGCGCTGTCGGGCGCAGTCTACCAAATGGTCGGCCACGGGCTCTCCACCGGTGCTCTGTTTTTGCTCGTCGGCGTCGTCTACGAACGGCGACACACGCGACTCATCTCCGAGTACGGCGGACTCTGGACGCAGATGCCGCGCTACGCCGTCTGCTTCCTCGTCGTGATGCTCGCTTCGGTAGGGCTCCCGGGGCTCTCGGGTTTCGTAGGCGAGTTTCTGATCTTGATCGGCGCTTTCGAAGCGTCGCCCTGGCTCGCGGCCGGAGCCGTTTCGGGTGTGGTGCTAGGCGCCGCCTACATGCTCCGCATGTACCAGCGGGTCATGTTCGGCGAGATCGACGAGCAGAAGAACGGACGGCTCGAGGACCTGCACGCCGGCGAGCTCGCCGTGCTCGCGCCTCTCCTCGTGCTCATCGTCGTGATGGGCGTCTACCCGAAGCCTTTCCTAGGCATGATCGAGACGTCGGTCGCCGAGACCCTCCAGCTCGCGACCGGCGGGCGCGAAAGCGTGCCGGTCTCCGACGCCTTCGCCGCGGCTTGTGCCGGAGAAACGGAGACGGCTGCCGAAGCGAGCGCCTGCGGGGCATCGACATCCGCTGCCCTTGCGGGTGAACGCGAGTCCGCGGACTTGCAGCACCGAGGCGCTCACTGATGGGCGCCGACCTCGCGAGCTTCGCCGCTGCGATGCCCGTGATCGCCGCGTCTGCCTGGGCCATCTTGGTGCTCGTCGCCGAGATGTTCACGGCGTCGCGACGTTACCGCGACGTTGCGTGGCTCGCGCTCATCGGGCTCGCGCACACGGCCTTCGTCGCCCTCGTCCGGGAAGACGTTCCGGCCATCTTCGGCAACGCTTTGGCGCTCGACGGTCTGACGATTTATCTCGTCGTGCTCGCCGCCGCGCTGACGGGTGTCTGCGTGCTCGCCGCGATGGACTATCTACCTACGACCGACGTGGTGGGCGGCGAAACCTACCCGCTCACGGTGTTCGCCTTCGCCGGCATTCTCGTGATGGGCGCGGCCACCGATCTGGTGGTGCTGTTTCTAGGCCTCGAAACGATGTCGATGGCGGTTTACGTCCTTGCCGGCATCCACAAGCGGGACCCGCGCTCGAACGAAGCCGCGCTCAAGTACTTCATCATGGGTGCGTTCGCGTCGGCCTTCATGCTGTACGGAATCGCGCTGCTCTACGGCGCCACCGGCTCTACGATCATCGGTGAGATCGGACGCGCGGGTGCCGAACGCGAAGCGTCGCCCGATCGAATGCTGCTTCTCGGGCTCGGCATGCTGACTGTGGGCCTCGCGTTCAAGGTGTCGGCCGTGCCCTTTCACCTCTGGACGCCCGACGTCTACGAAGGCGCGCCGACGTCGGTCACCGCGTTCATGTCCACCGCGGTGAAGGCCGCGGGCTTCGTCGCCGCCATCCGCATCTTCGCCGTCGCCATGCCGACGCTCGCGCCGCATCTGTCCCTCGTTCTCGGCGCGCTCGCGATCGCGACGATGACGGTGGGAAACGTGGTCGCGCTCCGTCAGACCAGCTTGAAGCGCATGCTCGCCTACTCGTCGATCGCGCACACGGGCTATCTTCTGGTCGGGCTCGCGGCCGGCACGCGCGAGGCGGCGTCGGCGATTCTCTTCTACCTCGCCGCTTACGGTGCGATGAATCTCGCTGCCTTCGGCGTGCTCATGTTCGTCGCGAGGCGCGATCGAAGAAACGAGGACATCGCCGATCTCGCGGGTCTCGGCACCGAGCGACCGCTTCTCGCCGCCGCGATGACGATCGCGATGCTCTCGCTCACCGGCATTCCCCCTCTCGGCGGATTCACGGCGAAGCTCTATCTCTTCTCCGCGGCGCTCGACGCCGGAGAGACCTTCCTCGTGGTCGCGGCTCTGCTGAACAGCGTGATCTCGGCTGCGTACTATCTCGGCGTGGTGAAGGTGATGTACTTCGACGCAACGGCGAGCGCCGATGCGTCGGCGGCAGCGACCCCGCGACCTCACCTAGCGGTGGCGCTCGCCATCGCCGTCGCCGCTACCCTCGTACTCGGGCTCGCGCCGGCCGCTCTTCTCGATGTTGCGGCCCACGCGCTCGACGGCGCCCTCGGCGGGCTCGCTCCCTGAGCCCCGACCTCAAAAAAAAACCGGGCAGCGGAGGGGGGGACTCCGCTGCCCGGCGAGTTCCGAAGAAGAAGAAAAGGAGGAGCAAACTTCTTCTTCGTGAGGGGCTTCGTCGGGGTAGACGGCCGGCCACGGGGTTCATTCGAAGCCTTGCCGCGGCCCTTCTACTTTTTTTTTCCGCATCGTCGACGACCCCTTCCGGCGCGATAGAAACCCCAGCGAATTCAGGAAATTCCGGCCCTCCGGCCCGTATCGTCTCGTTGACTCCGAGCGTCACCGAAACCCTCTTTGCTCTTGGCCTCGGTTCCAGGGTGGTCGGGGTGTCCCAGTACTGCGACTACCCACCCGAGGCGCTGGGCCTGCCCCGGGTAGGAACTTTCTTGGCTCCCGTGGTCGAAGCGGTGGCTGCACTCGAGCCCGACGTGATTCTCACCTCGCCGAGCCCCGGCAATCAGGAGCCCGTCTCTGCGATGATGCGGGCCGGCCTGCGGGTGGTGACCGTGACGGAAGGGTCGGAATCGCTCTCAGGCGTGCTCGACTCGATCCGAGCCGTTGCGACGGCGGTCGGGGCTGAAGCCGCTTCCATCCCTCTTGTCGCGGGTATCGAGGCAGCGCTCGTCGACGTCGAGTCACGGGCTCGCGAGCGACCGCGACCGTCCGTGGTCGTCGTCGTGGGCTTCGAGCCGCTCGTCTTTGCCGGACCCGAGAGCTACCTGGGTGAGCTCGTCGAGCGCGCGGGAGGCACCAACGTCGCAACGCGGGTCGGCGGCAAGTGGCCGCGAGTCGGCCTCGAGCTCCTCATTGCAGCCGCGCCGGACGTGATCGTGGATCTGACGATGGGCTCCGAGCGGAACCGGGACGCCGAGCGCTGGGATCGTTTCGTGGATCTGCCGGCGGTGCGGAATCGTCGGGTTTACTTCGACGACTCCCAGGTGTTTCTCCGACCCGGACCGCGACTCGGCGAGCAAGCGCGGCGGCTCTCGCGGTTCCTTCATCCCGGGGCATGGCCGAACGCGAACGACAGCAAGCTCGACTGACTCGGGCGAAGCTCCTGCGCGGCGTCACAGCGACCGTCGTGCTCGCGCTCGTCGTCGGCTGCGTGGCGCTGGCGGTCGGTGCGGTTCCGCTCGACTTCTCCGCCATCGCCGACGACGGATCGGCACGCACCATCTTCTTCCAGCTACGCCTGCCTCGCGTCGTGTTGGCCGGCATCGTCGGTGGCGCGCTCGCGATTGCCGGCGCGGCACTGCAGCCCGCGCTCCGGAACCCGCTCGCAAGCCCGGACATCATCGGCGTCTCGGGTGGCGCGGCCCTCGCCGCCGTCGCCTCGCTGGCCTTCCTGCCCGCGACACCGCTCGGTGCCACTACGGTGCCCATCTTCGCCTTTGCTGGCGCCGCGGGCGCGAGCGCGCTCGTCTATCGACTCGCTCTCGTAAACGGCCGGCTCGAGCCCTACACGCAAGTGCTCATAGGCGTCATTTTCAACACCTTCGCGGCATCCCTCATTCTGCTCATCAGCGCGGTTGTCGATCTCGTTCGCTCCAACTCGATCGCGTTCTGGTTGATGGGCGGCATCGGCGTGCAGCCGGTGCCGGTGTTGGCGCTGGTCGCGGTGTTCGTCGTCATCGGCGCCGTGTTTTTGTTGCGGGAAGCACGCGCGGTCGATCTGCTCGCGCTCGGCGACGAGAGCGCCGAGCATCTCGGCGTGGACGTAGCCCGGAGCCGCCGCCGCGTGTTCGCAGCATCGTCGCTCCTCGTCGGGGCGGTGGTGAGTCTGAGCGGCGTCGTCTCCTTCGTCGGCTTGATCGTCCCGCACTTGCTCCGCCGCGTGCTCGGCACCGACAGCCGGCTGTTGCTGCCGGCGTCGTTCTTTGCGGGCGCCGCGTTTCTCATGGGCTGTGATGCGCTAGCGCGCTGGTGCCTCGCGCCACGTGAGCTGCCGGTAGGCGCGATCACGGCGATGACGGGCGGGCCTTTCTTCGTCTATCTGCTGCGCCGCCGGCGCGGGAGCGAGGAGCTCTGAGCGTGGCGAGTGAGTCAGCGGCGGTCTTGCTCGAGAACGTCTGCTTCTCGTATCCGGACTCTGCACTCTCGATGCGTGACGTGACGCTCGAGGTCGCGCGCGGTGAGCTCGTGGCTGTGATCGGACCGAACGGCGCCGGAAAATCCACGTTGCTGAGACTCATGTCGGGATTCCTTCAACCGAAAACTGGCCGCTCGCTCTGCTGCGGGGCGGATCCTCGCCACGTGCGCCGCAGTGACTTCGCCCGTCGCGTTGCCTTCGTCTCGGCGCAAGCGACGCTCGGGTTTCCTTACAGCGTGCTCGAGGTCGTGCTGATGGGGCGGGCACCGCATATCGCAGGATTTCGCCTCGAGTCGCCCGCCGATCTCGAGGCCGCCGAAACGGCCATGCGTGCCACCGGGACGACCGAGCTCGCGAGCAGGCAGTTCGATCACCTCTCGAGCGGCGAGAGGCAACGAGTCTGCATCGCACGAGCGCTTGCCCAGGAGCCGGAGCTCTTGTTGCTGGACGAGCCCGGCGCTTTTCTCGACATTCGCCAAGCCACGGTGGTCTACGGCATTCTCCGCCGGCTGAACCGAGGTCGTGGGACGACCATCGTCGCCGTTTTGCACGACTTGAACCTGGTGTCGCTCTACTTCGATCGTGTCGTGATGCTGAAAGAGGGCGCAGTGCGCGCGACGGGAAAGCCGAGCGAGGTGCTCACGTACGCGAATGTGCGTGACGTTTTCGAAACCGACGTGTACGTCGACCGCAACACCGTCACCGGTACGCTCAATATTCTACCTCTCCCTGAGCGGATGGACGAGGGCGGATGAGGGGGCGACGGCCCCCTTGGGCGCACGCCGTTCGCATTGACACGCGGAAAGCCGAATGTTAGCAGAAACGCTTTAGAGTTCGAGGATTTCCGTGCATTTCGAATACGCTAACGTGCTCATCTTCATGGCCTTCGGGTTCCTGCTCTGCGGGCTCATGATGGGGCTTGGGGCGTTGCTTCGGCCGTCCAATCCGGGTCGCGCCAAGCTGACTACTTACGAGTGCGGCGAAGAGATCGAGGGCGACTCTTGGATCAACTTCAACATCCGCTTTTACCTGGTGGCGCTGATCTTCGTGGTCTTCGACGTCGAAGTCGCGTTCATCTACCCGGTGGCGGCCGTCTTCAAAAAATGGGTCGCCGAGGGAAACGGCCTTTTTGCGTTGATCGAGATGGTGGTTTTCGTCGGCATCCTGCTGCTCGGGCTCGTCTACGTATGGGTCAAGGGCGATCTCCAATGGATCAAGTCGATCGTGTCGCCGGCAGAGCGCGGTCGATCCGCTGCGACTGGAGGCCCCTGAAGTGTCCCTGATCAATTCCGTGCCCGAGATGGTGTTCACCACCAAAGTGGATGCCTTCCTCAATTGGACCCGAAAATCTTCGCTCTGGTACATGCTTTTCGGGCTCGCCTGCTGCGCCATCGAGATGATGCAGACGGGAGGCCCGCGCTCCGACCTCGACCGCTTCGGCATGGCCCCGCGCGCCACGCCGCGAGTGTCGGATCTGATGATCGTCGCCGGAACGCTGACTTTGAAGATGGCGCTCCGCACCAAGGTGCTCTACGACCAAATGCCGGATCCGAAGTACGTGCTCTCCATGGGGAGCTGCGCGAGCTGCGGCGGGCTCTTCCAGCTCGCCTACTCGGTCTGCGACGGCGTAGACAAGATCATCCCGGTGGACGTCTACGTGCCGGGCTGTCCGCCTCGTCCGGAAGCGCTGACCGAAGGCCTCCTCTTGCTGCAAGAAAAGATGATGCAGGAGAAGTGGCTGGTTCGCTCGGCCGCAAGCACGACGGTCTGAGCGATGGACGCCTCAGCGATCCAAAAGAAGCTCGAAGCGAAGTTCGGCGGCTCGGTCGGGCCCGTCACCACCGGCTTGCTCGAGGCCTGGATCGGCGTCGACCCGGATAAGATCGCGGAAGTCGCTGCGTTCCTGAAGGACGATCCCGACACCCGTTTCGACTCGCTCTCGAACTTGAGCGGCGTCGACTACCCGGCCCGCGGTCACATCGAGGTGGTCTACAACCTGATGTCGTACGCGAAGCGCCACGAGCTGACGCTCAAGGTCTCCGCCGAGCGCGAGGCGCCGCGCGTGGCTACGGTTTGCAACGTGTGGCCCGGGGCGAACTGGCTCGAGCGCGAAGTCTACGACCTTCTCGGCGTAGATTTCGTCGGCCACCCGGATCTCCGGCGCATTCTCCTCCCCGACGACTGGGTCGGGAATCCACTCCGCAAAGACTACGTAGAAGCGCCGAGCTACCACGGGATCTCCACCGTTCGCGAGAGCATGCTTCGCATCGAGCCGCCCAGTCGTGAGTGACTGAAGCATGAGCGTCGAGATCGAGATGGAAGACGGCGGCGGGCTCGCCACCGAAGAAATGACGCTCAACATGGGTCCTCAGCACCCGAGCACGCATGGCGTGCTGCGCTTCATCGTCAAGGCCGACGGCGAGGTGATGCGGAAAGCGACGCCGGACATCGGCTACCTGCATCGATCCATCGAGAAGATCGCCGAGAAAGTCGGCTGGCACGGCTTCATGCCCTACACCGACCGCGTCGACTACGTGGCGGCCATGGCCTGCAATCAAGGCTGGGCGATGTGCGGCGAAGCGCTCGGTGGCATCGAGGTTCCCCGTCGCGGCGAGTACTGCCGAGTCATCGCGGCCGAGCTGAGCCGCATTTGTAGCCACCTGCTCGCAATCGGCGCCACCGGCATGGACATCGGCGCCGTCACCCCGTTCACGCACGCGCTCCGTGAGCGCGAGATGATCAACGATCTCATCGAAGAGCTCTGCGGCGCGCGCCTCACCTACAACTACATGCGCATCGGCGGTGTGGCGTGGGACCTGCCGCCGGGCTTCCGGAAGAGAGTCACGACCTACCTCGATCATCTCGAGCCGACGATTCACGAGATCAACGATCTGCTCTCCTACGGCAAGATCTACGCCGAGCGGCTCGGGAGCGTTGCGGTGATCTCACCCGAGATGGCGATCGGCTACGGTCTCGTCGGTCCCAATCTGCGCGCGAGCGGCGTCAAGTACGATCTCCGGAAAGATCGACCCTACAGCGTCTACGGTGACTTCGACTTCGACGTGCCGGTGGGCCACGGCGAGATGGGTGCGGTCGGCGACTGCTGGGACCGCTACATGATGCGGATCTGGGAGATCCTCGAGTCGGCGAAAATTCTCCGCCAAGCCTGCGAGAAGCTTCCCGACGGTCCGGTGATCGCGAAGGTGCCGCGGAATTTCAAGCCGCCGGCGGGCGACGTGCACGTGCGCGTCGAGGCGGCGCGCGGTGACATGAGCTGGTACTGCGTCTCCGACGGCAGCGAGTATCCGTATCGCCTGCACGTCCGCACGGGATCGTTCTCGGCCATGTCGATCATCGAAGAGCTCAGCGAAGGTCTCATGATCGCCGACCTCGTCGCCTTGATCGCGACCTTCGACATCGTCGCGCCGGAAGTGGATCGGTAGCCCGAGGCTCGAGCGAGATGCAGCAATTCATCGACGGGCTGATCGGATCGGCGACGGGCATGGAGCGCGAGCTCTACTACTTCGCCGGCATGCTCGCGTTCGGGGCGCTGGTCGTGTTCGGCTTCATTCTGCCGCTCGCCGGCATCACGAGCTGGCTCGAGAGGCGCGTATGGGCACGCATGCAGTCGCGCATCGGCCCGAACCGCGTGGGCCCTTTCGGAGTGCTGCAGTGGCTCGCCGACGGCCTCAAAAACTTACTGAAGGAAGACGTCATCCCGACGGCCGTCGACGCGCGGCTCTTCCGTCTAGCACCCTACGTGGTGGTCGTAGGATTCGTCGCCGCGTGGGTGGCGATTCCGTTCGGATCGTCTCTCATCATCGCCGACTTGAACATCGGCATTCTCTACGTGACTGCGGTCACGTCGCTCGTCGTAGTCGGCATCCTCATGGCCGGCTGGTCGTCCAACAACAAGTGGTCGATGCTCGGCGGCATTCGCTCGGCCACTCAGATCGTCAGCTACGAGATTCCCGCCGCGCTCGCGATCTTTCCGGCCGTGCTGCTCTCCGGCACGCTCTCGATGCAAGGTCTCATCGAGGCCCAGGGCTGGCAGCCGTGGAGCTGGCACATGTTCCACAGCCCCTTCACGTTCTTCGCGTTCCTATTGTTTTTCACCTCGCTGCTCGCCGAGGGGAACCGGACGCCTTTCGATCTTCCCGAGGCCGAGTCGGAGCTCGTCGCGGGCTTTGCCACCGAGTACAGCGGCATGCGCTCTCTGCTCTTCTTTCTCGCCGAGTGGGGCAACCTCTACGTGATAGGCGCGGTCGTGACGACGACCTACATGGGCGGGTGGCAGGTTCCGCATTTCACGGACAACACGGTGCTGCTGAACGCCGCCCAGCTCGCGACGTTTTTCCTGAAATCCTACTTCTGGGTGTTCGTCGCGATGTGGATTCGCGCGACCTTACCCCGCGTCCGCGTCGATCAGCTGATGTCGCTCTGCTGGAAGTACATGGTTCCGCTCGGTCTCGTCACCGTGCTCGGCACGGCAGTGACCATGGTGGCGGCACCCGAGGGCATGCCGACGCTCCGCTATCTCACCTTCGGCGCCGTCATGCTCGTCGTTCTCCAGTTCTTCCGGCGCGTCGTCTTCCATCTTCGCCGTGCACGGGGCCTCGGCTGGACGATGGCGGGCTGAGTCGAGAGAGCGGGCGAAAAGGACGTCATGGCAGGCTATTTCCAAAACATCGCGGACGCCTTCTCGACTACGTTCGAGGCGCTCTCGGTCACGTTCTCTCACCTCTTTCGAAAGCCCTACACGGTCCAGTATCCCGATCGCATTCCGTTCCGCATCCAGGACACGCTGCCGTATCGCTACCGCGGAATTCTCGAAGTGGACCTCGAGATCTGCACCGGTTGTCTCGCCTGCGAGCGCGCTTGCCCGATCGACTGCATCGTCATCGACGCGACCAAGGACCGCGAGACCAAGGAGATGATCCTCACTCGCTTCGACATCGACATGGCGAAATGCATGTACTGCGGCCTCTGCTCGGAGCCTTGCCCTACCGGCTCGATCCACCACACGCGGGAATTCGAAGGCGCCGACTACTCGCTCGAGAGTCTCGTGAAGCGCTTCGTGCGCGTGCCGGTCGCGGCCTACAAGCCGAAGAAGTCAGGCGAAGACGACCCGGCGATCATTCCGATCCTCGAGCGCGGCATGCGTTACATCGGCGAGTTCGCAGGTCCGGAAGAGACACCGCGGAAGGACGCGGGCGCAGCCTGAACGATGGCGGACGCTTCGCTCAGCACGGCGGTTTTCTACCTGCTGGCCGGTCTCTCGGTGATCGGCGCGGCGGGGGTCGCGTTCTCGCGCAACATCATTTACTCCGCGCTGTCGCTGATGGCGTCCTTCCTCGGCGTGGCCGGGCTCTACGTCATGCTCTACGCCGAGTTCGTCGCCGGCGTTCAGGTGCTGATCTACGTGGGCGGCGTTCTCGTGCTGACACTTTTCGCGGTCATGCTTACCCAAGGCATTCAAGACGTGGAAGTTTCGAATCGGAGCGTCGGCCGAACGATCGGCCTCGTGATCGTCGCGGGCACTTTCGCGGTCATGATGAAGGCCTTCATGGACGCGAAGTGGCGCATAGCGGATCCGGCCGCGACGATGCCGTCTTCGACCTACGGAATCGGCGACGCGCTGCTCGGACCCTACGTGCTGCCCTTCGAGGTCGCCTCGATCGTATTGCTCACCGTGCTCGTCGGCGCCGTCGTGCTCTCGCGCAAGGAAGTCGGCGAGCGGGATCGCAAGGACGCGTAGGGGAAAAGCGTGGGGGTGGGGCTGGTACATTATCTCGCGGTAGGGCTCGTGCTCTTCTGCCTTGGCCTCTTCTGCGTGCTCACGCGGCGGAACGCGATCGGCGTTTTGATGGGCGTCGAGCTGATTCTCAACGCCGCCAACGTGAACTTCATCGCGTTCTCGCGCTTCGGTGTGGCGGGCTACGACGGTCAGGTGTTCTCGATCTTCGTCATCATGCTCGCCGCTGCCGAGGCGGCCATCGCTCTAGCGATCGTGCTCGGCATCTACCGGCGCCAACGCTCGATCGACGTCGAGTCGATGCGGCTTCTGCAAGGCTGAACAAGGCCGAGCCAAGGCAAGCTGAGATAAATGGACCACGCCGCCGCACACCACGTCGCCGAGCAAACGTCGCACTTGCTGCGATGGATCCCGTTGCTGCCTCTCCTCGGCGCGGTGGTGAACTTCCTCGTCGGGGTCCGCATCCAGCGTGCCTTCGGTCGCTTCGGTGTCGCCGCGCTCGCGAGCGCGATGCCGATCCTGAGCTTCTTCCTCGTCGTTGCGAGCTTCTTCCAGCTCCGCGCGCTGCCGCCCGAAGGCCGCGTTCTCTTCGACAACGTGATGCCGTGGCTTCACATCGGGAGCTTCAACGCCGACATCGCGTTTCAGTTCGACCCTCTGACGGCAGTCATGACGCTCGTCGTCACAGGCATCGGCAGCCTCATCCACATTTACTCGTACGGCTACATGGATCACGAGCCGTCGGCGTGGCGCTTCTTCGCGCTTCTCAACCTCTTCATGTTCGCCATGTTGACGCTCGTCATGGGCGACAACTTCCTGCTCATGTTCCTCGGCTGGGAAGGCGTGGGGCTCTGCTCCTGGGGCCTCATCGGTTTTTGGTACTCGGAGATCGCCAACGCTCAGGCCGGCAACAAGGCCTTCATCGTCAACCGCATCGGCGACTTCGGCTTCATCTTGGGCTTTGCGCTGCTGTTTTGGTCCCTCGACGCCGCCGGTCACGCCACCGTGACGTTCCGCGGAGTTGCCGAGCACGCTCATTCGCTTACCGACATGACGGTGTGGGGCTGGCCGGTGGTGACGGTCATCACGCTCTTCCTCTTCGTCGGCGCCGCCGGGAAGTCGGCGCAGATTCCGCTCTACATCTGGCTACCGGACGCGATGGCGGGCCCGACACCGGTCTCCGCGCTGATCCACGCCGCCACGATGGTCACGGCCGGTGTCTACATGATCGCGCGCCTCAATTTCCTCTACGACATGGCGCCGGCGACGCAGACCGTGGTCGCTACCGTGGGGGCGTGCACGGCGCTCTTCGCAGCGACGATCGGGCTTGCGCAAAACGACATCAAGAAAGTGCTGGCCTACTCGACGGTAAGCCAGCTCGGCTACATGTTCATCGGCGTCGGTGTGGGCGCCTACACGGCCGGCGTCTTCCACCTCGTGACGCACGCATTCTTCAAGGCCTGCTTGTTCCTCGGCTCGGGCAGCGTGATCCACGCCATGCACCACGAGCAGGACATGCGAAACATGGGCGGGCTTCGTCGCTACATGCCGGTCACGTTCTGGACCTTCCTGATTGCGACGGTCGCGATCGCCGGCATTCCTCCGCTCGCGGGCTTTTTCTCGAAAGACGAGATTCTCTGGAAGGCCTTCCAAAAAGATCCCACACTCTGGGCTCTCGGCTACGCGGGTGCAGCGATGACGGCCTTCTACATGTTCCGTCTCGTGTTCATGACCTTCTTCGGCGAGTGCCGCGCAGACCACCACACGGTGGAGCATCTCCACGAATCGTCACGTTGGATGACGATGCCTCTCGTGGTGCTCGCCATCGGGTCGGTGACCGTCGGCTTCCTCGGCGTGCCGCCTGCTCTCGGAGGCTCGAATCTCTTCGAACAGTGGCTCGCGCCGGTCATGGCAGGCCATCAACTAGCGCATGACGCCGACGCCGAGCACGGGCATCACGATCTCACGCTCGAGTACGGGCTCATGGCGGCGTCGATCGGAATCGCGCTAGCGGGCATCGGCCTTGCGTGGCTCATGTATCACCGGAAGGCCTTGCGTCCGGAGATCTTCGCGCAAGCGGCGGGCGGCTGGGCCTACAAGGCTGTCTACAACAAGTACTGGGTGGATGAGGCATTCTACGCGGTATTCCTCGGCGGGACGCTCGGTCTCGCGCGTGCGTTTGCTTGGTTCGATCAAACCGTCATCGACGGCGTGGTCAACGGAAGCGCGGTCGTCACGCGTCTGGCATCGCGCATCAACGGCGCTTTCGACTTCAGGATCATCGACGGCTTGGTGAATCTCACAGCCGACATCATCCACGGCTTCGGCGGCTTCGTCCGTCGCTTTCAGACCGGCAGCATCAACGCCTACCTCTACGTGGTCGTGATGGTGGTGACCGCCGTGCTTTTCGCTCAAGCCTGGTAACGAGAGGAAACGAGAGTGGAAAACATCCTCACGTACATGACCTTTATCCCGCTCGCGGGCATGGTCGCCGTGCTCGCGATGCCGCGCGATGCTCACGAGCTGATCAAGAAGGTGGCGCTCGCGTTCACGATTCCGCCCCTCTTGATGGCGATTTGGCTCTACATGAACTTCGACCGCACGACCGACGGCGTGCAGTTCATGATTCGCCATCCTTGGATCGCGTCCTACAACATTCAGTACTTGATGGGCGTGGACGGGCTCTCGGTGACGATGATTCTGCTCACCGCTCTGCTCTGCCCGATTTGCATCCTTGCGTCCTGGGGCATCGACAAAGGCGTGAAGGGCTACTTCGCGCTCTTCTTGCTTCTCAACACCGGCATGACGGGGGTTTTCTCGTCCCTCGATTTCTTTCTCTTCTACATCTTCTGGGAAGTGATGCTGCTCCCGATGTACTTCCTGATCGGCATCTGGGGCGGGCCGCGGCGTGAGTACGCCGCGATCAAGTTTTTCCTCTACACCTTGTTCGGATCGGTGTTGATGCTGATCGCGATGCTGGGCCTCTACTTCTACAACGAGCCCCACACCTTCGACATGCTCGTCTTGATGGAGAACGCGGGCACCTACTCGCGGCAGTTCCAGTGGTGGGCCTGGCTTGCGCTCTTCATCGGCTTTGCGATCAAGATTCCGGCTTTCCCTTTCCACACGTGGCTACCCGACGCGCACGTGGAAGCGCCGACGGCGATCTCCGTCATCCTCGCCGGCGTGCTGCTCAAGATGGGCACCTACGGAATTCTGAGAGTGAACTTCCCGATGCTGCCGCTGGCCACCCAGGAGTTCGCCTTCTGGGCCCTCGCCGCGCTCGGCACGCTCAACATCGTCTACGGCGCTCTCTGCGCGATGGCCCAGGCCGACATGAAGAAGCTGGTGGCTTATTCCAGCATCTCGCACATGGGCTACGTCATGCTCGGCATGGCGACGCTCACGCCCCAAGGCATCAACGGGGCGGTGCTGCAGATGTTCAACCACGGCACCGTCACGGCGATGCTCTTCTTGCTGGTCGGCGTGATTTACGACCGGGCTCATCACCGGCAAATCGACGGCTTCGGCGGGCTCGCGAGCGTGATGCCGGTGTACACGGGGCTGATGACGATCGCCTTCTTCGCCGCGCTCGGTCTCCCCGGGCTTTCGGCCTTCATCTCGGAAGTGCTCGTGCTGCTGGGTGCCTGGCGCTACAGCATGCCGCTCACGATCGTCGCGGCGAGCGCCGTCATTCTGACGGCCGGCTACATGCTCTGGATGCTCCAGCGTGTGTGGCTCGGGCCGGTGAACGAGAAGTACGCGAAGATGGAAGACGTCTCTGTCCGCGAAATGGTGACGCTCGTGCCGCTCGCGATCATCGTCATCGTGCTCGGCGTCTACCCCCACGCGGTGCTCGACCTCATCAACCCGACGCTGCTTGCCTTGAACGCCACCGTTGCAAACGCCACCGAAGCCGTCGCGGCTTTGCCGTAGGCTGGACCGAGCAGCGCGGGGAGAGGAACGGGACGTGGATTTGGCCAGCATCGAGAGCCTCGCCTACTCGTGGCCCGAGCTCATTCTCGTGGCCACGCTGATCTTCGTGCTGGTGATCGAAACGCTGCCGATCAAGAGAACTCTCGTCGGCGAGATCGCCCTCCTCGGTACCGCCGGCGCTTGTCTCGCAGCCGCGATGCAATCGGGCGGCCCTCAGGGCTGGCTCTTCAGCCGCATGGTCGCGATTGATTCTTTCGCGACGTTTTTCAAGATCGTGCTCGGCCTCTCGGCGTTCGGCGCCATCTGGATGTCGCTCGGCTCGAAGGAGCTTCGCGGTCAGCATCCCGGCGAGTACTACATGATCCTCGTCGCGACGACGCTCGGCATGTTCTACATGGCGTCGTCGACGAACATGCTGATGGCCTACCTGTCTCTCGAGTTCGTGAGCCAGGCTTCCTACATTCTTTCCGGCTTTCTGAAGGACAACCGTCGCTCGGGCGAGGCTGCGCTCAAGTACGTGATCTACGGCGGCGTGGCCTCGGGTGCGATGGTCTACGGCATGAGCCTCCTCTTCGGACTCACCGGCTCTCTCGACTACGCGCTCCTCGGCGAGCGTCTCATCGCGGGTGACACGAACGGCCCCGTGATCTTCGTCGCCCTTCTGCTCGTGCTCGCAGGCTTCGGCTACAAGATCGCGATGGTGCCCTTCCACATGTGGGCGCCCGACGTCTACGAAGGCGCGCCGTTGCCGGTGACGGCCTTCCTCGCCGTCGGCTCCAAGGCCGCAGGCGTGGCGATGCTGATCCGCTTCTTCTACCCCGGCATCTCGACTTTCGGGGGCGACGGCACCTGGACGGCGATCGCCGGTGTCGACTGGCCTAGCCTCATGGTCACGGTGGCCATGGTCACGATGACTCTCGGTAATTTTGCGGCACTACGCCAGACCAACGTGAAGCGCCTGCTCGCGTATTCTTCAATCGCGCACGCCGGCTACACGCTGATGGGCTTTGTCGCTCTCACCGACGACGGGCTCCGCGCGATGCTCTTCTACGTGGTGGTCTACTACCTGATGAACCTCGGCGCCTTCGCCGTGCTGCTGATGGTGCTCAACAACTCGGGCCGCGAAGACATCGATAGCTTCCGCGGTCTCGCCTGGCGAGGCGGCGCTCTGCCCGCGGCCGCGATGGCGATCTTCCTCTTCTCACTCGCCGGTTTGCCGCCCTTCGCCGGCTTCATTGGCAAGTTCTATCTCTTCGCCGCGGTTGTGGACCGGGAGATGTGGACTCTCGCCGTCGTCGCGGGCCTCAACAGCGTCGTCGCGCTCTACTACTACGCGCGCATCGTCCGCACGATGTATCTCGACCTTCCGGTAGACGGCGACCCCGTCATGGTTGCCGACACTCACAACTCGCTTCTCATCGGGCTGCTCGTACTCGGCACGCTGGTCTTCGGCGTCTACTGGGCGCCGGTCATCGACTTCGCGGATCGCTCGCTGTTTTTCGTCGGGCGCTGAGCGTGTAGGTCTCGCCTCATGAGACTACGCCACGGTGCGGTTGCGATTGCTGCCGTGCTTCTCGTGACTGTGGGGCGCGCCTCATTCGCGGAAGGTGACGTCGAAGCGCCACCCTTCATGGCACTCTTGTCCAGGGTCTGCGTCGACGAGCCGATATTCTCGGGCCTGGTATGCGTCTTCGAGGCGAACAAGGGAGCCGCACGGACGGTCGTGCTCGTGCACGGCATCAACGGCAGCGTAGCCGATTGGTCGAATCAGATTTCGGCATTGGCGGCGCGCTTCCATGTCGTCGCGATCGATCTTCCGGGCTTCGGCGCCTCGACTCGCGCGAACGTACTCTACTCGGTGGATCGATACGCAGACGTTCTCGATTTCGTCATCCGACGTTACGCGAGCGGGCGTGTGTCGCTGGTCGGGCACTCTCTCGGCGGTGCGATCGTGCTCTGGTATGCGGGCAACCATTCGGATCGGATCGATCGAGTCGTCGTCGCGGACGTGCCGGGTGTCCTGCATCGGCTCTCGTTGGCGAAGCACCATGGCGGCGGGTGGCTCGAGAAGTGGGTCGGTCAGCCTGAGGCGCCGGGGCCGAGCGCCGTCGGGCGCTTCCTCGGCGAGGTCCTCGAGCGCTTCGAGTGGCTCGAACTCGATCCGGAGACCGTCTTGCAGAGCGAAGCCGCGCGCCAACGCGTGCTTGGCGGCGACCCGGCGCGCATTTCGGCGCTCGCGCTCGCGGCCGCTGATTTCAGCGATGTGATCGCCAAGATGACGGTGCCGACTCTGATCCTCTGGGGCGGGCGTGACGAGATCGCGACCATTCGCACCGGATACGTTCTCGCCGCGAGACTGCCGAGCGCACGCTTGGTCGTCGTCCCCGGTGCGCATTCGCCGATGAAGGAGCACCCCCAGCCCTTCACCGAAGCGATGATGGCGCACTTGAACGCTGCCGACGTGCCAGGTCGGACTGCGCCACCAGAGGCCGAGCCGTCACCCGAAAATCAAGTCGGAAAGTGCGAGCAAGAAAGCCACGTGGTGTTCACGGGCCACTTCGACGAGCTCACGATCCGCGGTTGCTCCGACGTCACGATTCGCGACGCGACGGTCAGTCGCCTCGACGTGCGGGAGTCGACGGTCGTATTGCTCAAGACCGTGATTCGCAACGACCGAGTCGGCGCAACCATCGTCGGATCGGAGGTCGTTGCGACAGCGACGGACATCACGGGAGACATCGCGATCAACGTATCGCGTAGTCGTCTCGATCTCGCGGGAGTGCGCTTAGTCGGAACGACGGCGGCGGTCGCCGCGGAGCAAGGTTCCAACGTCACGTTCTCCGTATCGTGGATCGAGAGCCCGCGCCGACGCGGCCCCGTCCACGAGTACATCGAGGTGGCGCCCGGCCATCCGCTCTAGTCGGCTCGTCGCCCTGGCGCTACTTGGCGACTTTCGCGTATGTGCCGCGCAGCGCAACGCCGGTGACGAATGTGCCGGCATGGCACTCGTAGGACGTCTCACTCACGAAGACCTTCTGCTTGTAGTAGCTCTCGATGCCGATGACGGCGTTGGCGCCGCGCTCCTTGGCCGACTCTTGCAGCGCGAGCAGACAGGACAGCATCACCCAGGTGCACGCTTCCTCGTCGCTCTTGCCGAGACCGTTCGTTTTTCGGTTCGCCACGTCCTGATCGAGCTTCGAGAGGACCTTGGGCGTGGCGGTCTTGCCGAAGTAGAATTTCACGCTTCCGTCGAGCTTGCCTTCGGAGCGCCCACGTTCGAGGGCCTTCTCGATCGGGAGCTCGTGGCGCGTGTCACGCGCGTACGCCGGCAGCCCGGACGATCCGACGGCCGTGACGACAAGCAACGAAAGTAGGATTCTCATGAGCCCCTCCTGTCTGCGCGGCGGCGCGAACGGATTGCACGCGCGCCGACCTGGATCAAGCCTCCTCTACTCGAAGAGGTCTTGATCGACGTCTACTGTTTTCGACGAGCGAGCGAACAGCCATGCGAACGCGAGGCCGCCGCCGAATCCTTGATGATCGAGCACCAGCGGGCTGTCGGAGAACGTCGCACCGTTGAGATCGGCGTAGCGAAAAAACGTGCCGACCCACCAGCGATCCCAGCGGTGCGCGATCCCGAGCCCGAGCCTCATGCCTCCGTAGCCGGCGTCGGCCTCGTACTCGCGCCGTGTCGCGGTCACGAAGGCGGGGTTCACGCCGTAGAAGTAGTTGTTGTACTCGTCGTCCGCGAGCTGCGCTCCGGCGCTGACTTCGGCGAGCCAGCGGCCTTTCGTGAACGTGTAGCGGAGCGTGGGGGTGCTGGTGTAGCCGCGCGGATCCACGTCGTCCACGTCGAAAGAGAAGACCGCGCGCGCGGGGAGGTCGAAGAGCAGCCGGTGTCGTCTTTCGGCGGTCACATAGACTAGGTAGCGGAGATTGGGGCCGATCTCGCCCAAGAGGTCGAGGTTGGGCATTCCCTCGCGTGCGTCATTGTCGTCGCTGTCTACGGGAAGTGAGCCGTTGACGCTCAGCGTGAGACGCAGGCGATCCGTCGCGAAGAGCTTGCCGCTTATGGCTTCGCGATTCACCTTGACGACGTTGCCGCGGTAGACGAAGTAGGGAATCGGCAAGGCGTAGTAGCTTTGTTCGTCGGCCCCGATGTAGTTCGGCAGCGTGAACGCGCTCATGCCGATGCCGAGCTCCCAGAGCGGAAGCTCTTCCGCGTCGGCCTCGAAGCACGCGACGAGCAGAGCGAGCAGTGACGCGAGTGGCCAAGCCGAGGATCTACGCACCGTCCACCCCTCTCTCGTCGTGTACGCGAAAGCGCCAGTCGTCGCCGGCTCGCGCTTCCCAGCAGACGCTCGCGCGGTGCGCGCGCGACACGTCGAGGGTATCCAGCCGCCAGCGTTCCAGGACATCGCCCTCTACCCCGCGGACGATTCGATGAGTCGCCGGAGACACGCTGATCCGCTTCATGTGTGACAGCACTCCTAGCTCATGCACCTTGATGTAGGCTTCCTTGCACGTCCAGATGTCGTAGAACGCACGCAAGCGCTGCTCCTCGGGCGCGGCGGCGAGTCGCTCGCGCTCGCCGGTAGAAAAGAAGCGCTCGGCGATCAGGCCATACGCGCGCCCGGGCTTCGTCGCTTCGACATCGACGGCCAAGCGCGCGTTGCTAGCGACGCCGAGCAAGACCAACCCATCCGAGTGGGAGATGTTGAAGTGGAGCGACACGTCGCGGGTAAGACGTGGCCGGCCGTTCTCGCCCCGGACGATCGGAACGTCCTTTGGCTCCACTCCTAGCGTCGTGCCGAGAACCCGACGCAGGAGCGCGCGGCCGGCGATGAACTGATCACGCTTCCCCGGCGGGACGATCCCGTCTGCACGCGCACGCTCCGCGGCGGGTAGGGCGCGGTACTCTTCGGCGCAAGGGGAAGCATTGCGGATCCAAAAATGGATCTCGTTCGAGGCGGTCTGGGCGTTGCTCGTGCCCATCACGTGAACACGATTGTGAAGCGTCCGCTCGCCAAACGCTCCGTCTCGTTCCTTACGACGAATCGATAGATCGCGCCGCGCGGGTCCCGCATCAGCATCTCGATCTCAATGACCAACTGGCCTGGTATGTCGAGTCGGTCGCTGAGCAGCTCTACGCCGCGCACGCTTCCGAGATAGCCGGTCATGGGTGACTCGCTCCCCTGCAGTGCCCCGTGGACGGCTGCCGCTTGTGCCGCATACTCAATGGCGTGGACGCAGGCAAGGGCGCCGCCTTTTCGCAATGGGTGCTCCGCACGAAGATGGCTCGAGGTCGAGCAGGTGATGGTCGTGCTCGTGACGGCGTCGGCCCGATCCAAGAGCACCATGTCGCCGCCGTGCGGCAACAGTGCCGCGATTCGGTCGCGGTTCACGAGGGCGTCATCTCCAAGCGGAGAATCCCGTCTCCACTATGGGCGACGTCGATCGTAGCCGCTCGCCGCCGCGCGATCGCTTCCAACAAAGGGATCGATCGCGCAGCGGGGTTCGTCTGCCAAAGCGGGTGAAGGCCCGCATTCTGTGGCGCGGAAGGGCTCGTCGAAGTTTCGACGAGCGTGGCGTCGATACGACAGCACGATTTCATGGCGGCTGGAGCCAGCAGGACAGCCGCAGCGAACGCGGCGGCGACCGGCCGCAAAGCGGCAAGGGGCGGGTCGAAGGGCGCGTCGTGCACGACGACAAGCACGGGACGCTCGTCGAGTGTGCTCTCAACGAGCCCACGAAGCAGGGCTGCGCCGAAAGTGTGGTCGCCCGCCGCGATGCTCGTGCAGCCGAGACGGCAGCCGGCAGCGATCGTCCAGTAGCCGAGCGCCGCGTTGTGTACCGAGTTGTGGAACTTCGTCGGCGACAGTCGAGCATCGGGAGTCGCGAGCGTCTCGAGCAACGAGCCGAGCAGGGGAGGGTCGCCGAATGAGGATCCGAACACCGCCGAGAGCTCGCTCGCGCTGACACCGGATGCAGCGACGCAGCGCTCCGCAACGTCGAGCGCGAGCCTCATCGTCGCGGTCGTACGGCGCTTCTCGCGCGGATCGAGGAGGCGCGGCTCGCCCTCGGGATTCGGCGCTGCGGGGTCGTAGTGCGACGCAGCGGAGAGAATCGGGCACGTCTCGACCGCACCGGCCATGCCGCGTGAGAGAACCGTTGCACCGGCGACGTACGCGCGCATGCCGGCGTCACGCACCACGGCCGAAGGCGAGCGTGCAGTTGTTGCCGCCGAAGCCGAACGAATTGCTGAGGACACGGCGCAACGGTCGCCGCTCCGAGTGCGGAACGACATTGATGCGAAAGCTCGGGTCCTTGCGGCGAAGGTTGGCGTTGCCGGGCTGCACGCCGTGCTCGAGGGCGAGGCAGCAAATCGCGGCTTCGACTGCGCCGGCTGCGCCGAGCGCATGTCCGGTCAAGCCCTTGGACGAGCTACACGGCACTGCATCACCGAAGACGTCATGAACTGCAGTCGATTCGGCGGCGTCATTGGCTAGCGTACCCGTGCCGTGAAGATTCAGGTAGTCGATGTCGCCGGGCTCGAGTCGTGCGCTACGAAGCGCCATCCGCATCGAGAGCGCGGCACCCGCCCCTGCGGGATCCGGCGAAGACATGTGGTAGGCGTCGCAGCTGTCGCCGTAACCGAGAAGGCGAATGTCGAACCGGCTCGCGTCGTCTCGCTCGAGGAGGAAGAAGGCCGCCGCCTCACCGATCGAGATGCCCGCGCGCTCGGCGTCGTTCGGCCGGCAGGGCTCGTGCGAGAGCAGCTCGAGAGAGGCGAACCCGCGGAGCGTGAGGAGCGACAAGCTGTCGGCGCCGCCGACGACGGCCGCATCGCAAACGTTCGCGCGGATCAGCTGGGCGGCGTCGCCGAATACCTTCGCGCTCGACGAGCACGCGGTCGAAACGGTGAAGGCCGGGCCGCGCAGCCCGAGGTAACTCCGAACGACGTCCGTGGTCGAGAAGTGATCGACCGTATGGCGATGGCTGAACCCTGGGGGAAGCGCGCCCGATGCCGGGTCACGCTCTCGGAAAGCCGTTTCTCCTTCGAGGATGCCGGCCGTAGTCGTGCCCAAAAAGAGCCCGACGCGATGACTGCCGTACCGACCGACCGCGCGCGCGACCTCGTTTTCGAAGCGGTCGGCGCGAAGCGCGCGCAGGGCCAAGCGAGCGTTTCGCCCTTCGAACGCCGCCAAGCGATCGGGGAGGGCGCTGTCTTCGACGGCGTCCACCTGGCCCACGTAGGTCGGAACGCTCGCATCGAGGGTGCAGGGGCGAAGCCCGCTCCGCTCCTCGACGAGCGCTCGTAACGTCGCCTCACGACCGTCGCCGACCGCGCTGACGACCGAGAACGCGGTTATACCGAGCGGCTTCACGATCCTTTCACCCCTCGATCTCGAGCACGGCCGTCATGATCGTTCGTAGACCCTCGATGCAGCGAGCCTCGATTCGGCCGTCGTCGCGACGGCGGACGATCATGCGGCACGGCACGTCGGGCGCGAGCGGGCTCGTGAACTTCGCGGAAGCGATCGTGCGAACGTGAACGGCGAGCGCGCGCTGCGCCGCCTCGATCGCCAACTCGAGCAGCACCACGCCGGGTACGATGGGCTGGCCGGGAAAATGGCCAGGCAACGCTGGGTGGTCGGCCGGGACCGAGATGTCGAACTCATGCTTCATGGCGTGCCGCTCTTCGCTCGCGCGCGATCTCCACTAGCGCGGCGCGCTTGAGCTTCCCGGTTCGGTCGCGAGGGAGCGTCGCAACTACGTACACGTCGCGCGGAATGAATGCAGCGTCGATGCGGTTCCGGAGCTCGCGCTTGACGTCGGAAGCCGTGAGCGTCGGAGCGACGACTACCGCCGACAAGCGCGGCTCCCGCTCGTCGCGCTCGGACTCCGAAAGAAATACACCTGCGTCGAGAACCCCGTCGATCTCCATGAGGATCGCGTCCAGCCCCGCTAGCGACGCGCGCTTCCCCGCGATGTTGACGAGGTCGGCGCCGCGGCCGAGAAGGCGGAACTCGCGCGCGGAGACTCGCTCGATCGAATCTTGCAGAGGAACTCGCCCCGCGTGCTTGCTCTCGATCGAGGCTCGCTCACCGTCGATCGTCATCGACACGCCGGCGGGAAGGGTCCAGAGATCGCCTTCGGTCGTGCGGCGTGTCGCTACCAGCCCTGCTTCGGTGCAACCGTAGACCTCCATGACGCGTGCGGCGAAGCGGGCCTCGGCCTCGGCGGCGAGGGAGCGCGCGAGCGGGGCGGCAGCACAGATGATGACGTCGGTTGTGGGCAGATCCTCGCCCGCGCCGACGAGCGCGCGCAAATGAATGGGGGTGGTCACGAGCACGCGAGGTTGTGGCACTTCGCGGAGAGCCACGCGGACGTCGTGGGGGTACAGAGGGTGCCCGCTATGGACGACGATGCGAGTCGTGAGGGGAACCAGCGTGGCCGCCTCGAAGCCGTACATGTGCTGTGGTGGCACCGTGGCAACGACCGAGCCGCCGTCGGCCGGCAGTCGAAGTTCTCCGACGTAGAGCCGCGCGCAGCCGCGCAAGGCGCGCAAAGTCTTCTCGTGAGGGGTCGGCTCTCCCGTCGTGCCCGAGGTGAAGGTGACCGCCAGGACTCGGTCAAGGGGCATAGGTGGCGGATAGCGCGCCGTGCTGCCGTTCGCGCCGCATGCATCGACGTAGACCGCGCGATTCTCGGCCGCGAGAGCCGGGTCGTCCGTCGCCTCGTAGACGCCGGGGTAGCGGCGGCGGAGCTGCTCCATGGTGCGCAGCGTTCCGTCGTGCGACAGCAAGCTCACCTGGCCGCGAAGTACGGCAGCAACGAACGCGACGATGAACGCGTAGCGTTGGCGGCAGACGTTGATGACGTGGGTGCTCGCCGGGAGCCGGCTCGCCAGGTGCTCGACGTCCGTGAGAAACTCTGCGCGCGAAACGGTACGACCGCGGTGCCAGGCGAAGGGAGCGGAAGCTTCAACGTCGGCGAGGAGCGACTGCAACGCTTCCGTCATTTGCGACGATTCTGATCGATGTGACTCGTGAGTGAACGGAGCGAAGCGAAGATGCGCACGTTGTTCTCGTCGTCCGCCCGAATCTCGACGCCGTATCGCTGCTCGAACTCGAGCGCGAGCTCGAGGGCGTCGATGGAGTCGAGCCCGAGGCCGTCACCGAACAGCGGCGCCTCGGGCCCGATGTCGGTGGGCGTGAGCTCGAGCGAGAGCGTCGATACCATGAGAGTCGCGATCTCGAGCTCGAAGGGGGAGTACGCGTGGGCGCTCATGGCAGGCTCGGCTCGGCGGCATTGCGGCCACGCAGCCCGTCGGCTGTTCATATTTCGCGCGGAAATTAAGTCAATATCTCTCGTTGACGGCCTATGTCGGGGTGCCGAGACCCATTTCATGGCGCGCGGCCGTGCGACTTGTGACAGGTCTGCTCGGTGGGGTATTTGGCGATACTCGAGCAGGAGGGGGCAAATGTTCCATCGCTCTATGGTTCGACTGTCGTGGATCGCGGTCGTGTTCGTCGTCGCCAGCGGCTGCACGTCCGTCATCTACCAACCTAAAAACATTCGTCTCGGTACGGCCTCGACCGCTACGACGGAGAACGTTCACGCGGCGATTCTGCGCGCCGGCGGGAGCCGGAACTGGGTCATGAAGGACATGGGCGGCGACGTCGTCCGCGCGACCTACGCTCCGCGGGGCCACGAAGCCGTCGTCGACGTGAGCTACGATACGCAGACCTTCAGCATCGCACACGTATCGAGCCGCGAGATGAACGAGTCCGGCGGGAAGATCAGCCACCACTACAATCGGTGGGTGCGAAATTTGGAGAAAGACATCGTCTTCGAGATCGGGAATCCGGAGCGCCAGCGTGAGTGGGTACAGGACTACCTACGCGAAACCCGCCCGCCTGAGGGCCGTCGGGCGGTACGGCGCGACTAAGCAGCACGACGATGCGGAGCCTGGTAGCGCTGGACAGGTGCGTGCGCGTCGTCTTGACGGCGCTCGCGTTCGCGGGGTTTTACATCGGCGCGATACTGATGTCGTGGCTGGTGCTGCCGTTCGTGGCGCGCGGCGGCGGCTCGGAATCCGAGCGCGGCGTGAGGTGCCGGGCGCTGGTACGTCGCGCGTTCGTCTTCTTCCACGACTACATGCGCGTCGCGCGGCTCATTCGCTTCGACCCGCGGCGCACTGCGATCACGCCCCTCGGGAAGCCCTACGTCCTGATCGCTAATCACCCGACACTCGTCGATGTGACCGCGCTGATGGCGACCTATCCCGACGTCGTGACCGTGGTCAAAGAGCCGCTTTTTCGAGGCCTGTCGTTCGGAGGGTTGCTCAGGGCCTGCGACCACATCGCAAGCGGCCGGGAAGGCAACATGGCTGGCGGGCGTGTAGTTCTGGAGGCTGTCGAGCGCCTGCGTGCCGGTTTGCCGGTACTCATTTTCCCGGAAGGCACGCGGTCTCCCGAAGGTGGTCTCGGAGCGTTCCGCCGAGGCGCGTTCGAGATCGCGGCCCGTGCGAACGCGCCGGTGGTGCCGGCGCTGATCTCGTGCAACCCGCCCGTGTTGGCGAAGGAAGCGCCATGGTATCGGGCCCCGCGAACTCCGTCGCGCTATCGAATCGTACAACTGCCGGTGCTGGACCCGGCGGCGTGGAAAGGAGACACGCGCGCGATGGCGTCTCACGTCCATGCGATGTATGCGAAGGCAATCGAGTCGGGCAGCTCGATGACCGCGCCGAGTGGCGAAGCGGAAGCCGTGACACCATGACCAGGGACGAGGTATTCGGGCTGATTCGCGACGTGATGGTGCGCTTGTTCGAGCTGCGCCCCGAGGCGGTCACGCTCGGCGCCCGGCTGGTCGAGGACTTGGAGCTCGACAGCATCGACGCCATCGACATGCTGGTCGAGCTCCAGGCGAAGACGGACAAGCGAATCGACGAGGACGAGCTCAAGAAGCTGCGCACAGTCGAGGACGTCGTGAGTCTCGCGGCCGGCTATCTTCCGAACGCGTGACGTGCGCGATACGGCGAGTGTGGTGACAGCGGTAACCGCCGGGATTCTCTATCCCTTGGGGATATATGCTGCCGCGACATATCCCGGTGCTCGTGGCTTGGCTGTAGCGGGAGCGTCGGCGATGCTGGTCGCCGCGATTGCGCTTCGTTCGGCGGGAAGCTGGGCCGAAAGGGGGTGGCGAATGCTCCCCGCCCTCGTGTTGGCGCTCGCGGTCGCGGCGTTGCTCGCCGGACGTGCGGGGCCGGCCTTGTCGGTCCCGGTCGCGATCAATGCGATGCTGCTCGCGACGTTTGCGCTCTCGCTCTTGCGTGGTGAGCCGCTGGTCGAGCGCTTCGCGCGCATGCGCAATCGAACGCTCTCGCCGGCTCAGGTGCGCTACTGTCGCGCCGTGACGATTGCGTGGTGTGTGTTCTTCGTGGTCAATGGCGCAATCGCCGCGAGCCTCGCGGCCTTCGCTCCGTTGGCGTGGTGGGCCGTTTTCACCGGCGGCATCTCTTACGGGTTCGTCGGCCTCATGTTCGCCGTCGAGTACGTCGTTCGCGCCCTGCGTTTCCCGGCATCGACGGGCTGGCTCGGCTCGCGCATCGCGGTGCTCCGCGAGCGCGGCGCAGCTCGTAGACATTGAGCACGCATGCCAAGCCGATGGAGGGAGCGAAGTGGCGCGTCACGGTCATGCCCGACTCGAAGTACTTCGCCGGGCACTTCCCCGGGCTCGCCGTCTTTCCCGGCGTTGCCGTGCTCCAGGATGCAGTCCTTCGTCCGCTCGCGAGACTGCGACCGGAGCTCGGACGATTGCGTGCGGTGAAGCGTGCGAAGTTTCGCCGCGTCATCGTGCCGGGGCAGCAGCTGGACGTGGAGGTCACGTTTCTCGCCGGGTCCGGCGAGGTCGACGTTCGCATCCTCTCGCAGAGCCAGCTCTGCGTAGTCGCGCGATTGTGTTTCGATGAGCGCTGATGCGGCATCCGGTCGTGGGGAGGCGGATCTCCGCTTTTGCGCCGTCATCCCGACCCTCGACAACCCACAAACGCTGCCGTGGGTGGTCGAAGGCGTTCGCTACTACCTCGACGATGTCCTCGTCTGCGACGACGGAAGCGGTCCGCGAGCGCGCGCAGTCATCGACGATCTCTCTCGCGCGGGCCTGGTCAGCGTCTGGCGCGGCGGGCGCAATCGCGGGAAAGGCGCGGCGGTGCAGGCCGGGTTTCGCGTCGCCGCAGCGCGTGGCGCCAGCCACGTTCTCCAGGTCGATGCGGACGGCCAGCACGATCTCGCCGAGATTCCGGTATTTCTCGCGGCTGCTCGACGCGAGCCTCGCGCGCTCGTGCTCGGCTATCCGGTATTCGATGAGAGCGCACCGAGATCGCGGGTGAGAGGGCGCGCGGTCAGTCGCTTCTGGGTGGACTTGGAGGTGGGTGCCGGGGCGATCGCCGATCCGCTTGTCGGATTTCGCGTATACCCGCTCGATGCAGTGCTCGCGCTTCGACCGATGGGGGATGGGATGGAGTTCGACACCGAGGTGATCGTGCGCCTGGCATGGCGAGGCTCCCCCGTCGTCAATCTGCCCGTCGGGGTGAGATACCTAACGGTTGCCGAGGGTGGCGTCTCGCACTTCCGCCCCGTACGAGACAACGTGCGAATCAGCTGGCTCCACACACGCTTGTTCACACGCGCGATGCTGCGACACGCGTTTGCGAGTCGCCAGTAGAATGCTCGGTCCCCAAGAAATGCCCCGCGGGGCGGATGCGACACTTCGCCAATCGACGGTATGGCTCGAGATCGCCGAGAAAGGCAGCGTGCTCGGCGTCCGCATCGTATTGCTGTTCTGCACGCTGTTCGGCCGAGCCGGCGCGCGCCTGGTGCTTTGTCCGATCGCGCTCTACTACGCCGTGGTGCACGGGGCGATCCGTACCACCTCGCGGAGCTATCTTACCCGCGTGCTCGGCCGGCCCGCGCGTTTCGCGGATGTCTATCGTCACGTTCTCTGCTTCGCGAGAGTTCTGCTCGACCGTCTGTTCATCCTCGCCGGGCATGACGACCTGTTCGAGGTGACCTACACCGGCGACGAGCACCTACGACGCCTCTGTGACTCGAAGCGCGGCGCTCTGCTCCTCAGCGCTCACATCGGAAGCCGCTCGGCCATGGCGCTCGGGAAGCATGCGAGCGCGCTCCGCATAAACGTGATCGGCTACGGCGCCAACGCGCAGATGATCAACCAGGTGCTCGCGCGCTTCGATCGCCGCCGATCCGTGCGCATGGTGGAGCTGGAACCCGGCAGCCCCGCCTCCGTGCTCGCGATCAAATCCTTGATCGCAGACGGACAGATGGTCGCGATGACGGCAGATCGCACGGGGCTGAACGAGCGGTCTATGCGCGTGCCGTTTTTCGGCGACGACGCGGCGTTCGCGACCGGCCCCTTCGTCCTGGCCTCGCTGCTCGACTGTCCGGTGTATCTTGTTTTAGCGCTGTATCGCGGCGGCAATCGCTACGACCTCTTTTGCGAGCCGCTGGTCGAGACGCTGCGTGTGTCGCGAGCCGAGCGAGAGCAAGCGATACGCGAGTGTGTCGAGCGGTATGCGAAGCGGCTCGAGCACTATTGCCGGCTCGCGCCGGACAATTGGTTCAACTTCTACGACTTCTGGAGCGTGCGGTGAAGCAGGAGCGGCGCGAGAATTCGCTCTCCGTGCATGGCCGCGAAGGCACCGGCCCAACCTTCGGGAAGCCGGTGACGATCGAGATGCAGGTGCCGTTCTACGACGTGGACGGGCTCGGAATCGTATGGCACGGCAACTACTTCAAGTATCTCGACGTCACTCGCACCGAGCTGATGCGCGCGCACCGGCTCGACGTCGGCTGCCTAGTCGACTTGAGCTGCCGCATGATGGTGATCGAGGCCAAGTGCCGCTATGCGTATCCGCTTCGCTACGGCGATCGATTCACGGCAACGGCGCAATTCGTCGAGATTCAGAACCGCATTCGCATTGCATACGTGCTGTGGAATCTCGACAAGGACCGCCGGACGGCGAGAGCCCACACGACGCTGGTGACGACAGATGCTGACGGGACGATGCTCTGGGAGACGCCGAAAGCGATTCGCGATCGCATTCACGGCTGAGCTGGCGCTCTGCGTCGCCGGTGCTCGTGCGTCGCAAGGCGCGGCGAGTGTCGTTGGCTCCAGCGAGCAGCTCGCGGCGATGCTCGCCGGCATAGACGCCTGCGAGATCCGCTTCGAAGAGAGAAAGCAGACGCCATTGCTCACCGCGCCCCTCATGAGCACCGGGGTTTTGTACTACGACCGTGCGATCGGGCGGCTCGCACGACGAACGGAGACGCCGCGCGAGTCGCTGGTCGTGATCGACGAGCGCGTAGTCCGCTTCGAGGGCCCGGATGGTTGGCAAGCGCTGGATGCATCCGCACACCCCGGTTTGGCGGGCGTGGTCGGAGGCTTCTTCAACGTGCTGAGAGGGGACACGACTCGGTTGGAGCGGAGTTATTCCGTTGCGTTCGAGCCGGAAATCCCCGGCGGGGCGCCTTGGCGTCTAGCGCTCGAGCCGCGCAGCCCCGAAGCGCGCGAGCTGGTTCGCCGCATCGTGCTCGAAGGGCGCGGTGACGATCTCCTGCGCCTGGTCGTCTCGGAACACGGCGGCATGGAGAGCGTGAGCACGTTTCGCGCGGTCGACAAAACCCGCCGCTTTTCCGACGACGAGAAGCAGAGACTCTTTCAGCTCGCGCCTCGCCAATGACGAGATCCGCGCGAGAGCGAGGGAGCTTGATGCTGGCCGTGGCGCTGCTCGCGCTCCTCGCGATCTACTGCGCGAGGGCGCTCCGCGTCGCCAACGATCTCTCAGTGTTCTTGCCCGTCTCGGCCGACGACCGAGCCGCCGAGCTATCTCGTGCGCTGGCGCTCGCAGACCCGAGCCGCGTTCTCGTGTTTACGGTGGAGGCGGCGGCGCCCGACGCCGCACGCGACGCTGCGCGCGTTCTCGCCCGGGCGTTGGCCAAGCGCCCCGAGTTGGCCTGGGCCGAAGCCGGTCCGGCGCCCGATCTCGTCGCCGAGATGGAACGCCTGCTGTTCGCCCGGCGCTATCAGCTCGTCGACGTGCGTTCGCTTGCTCCGGGGGCGAGTGACCTTTCCGACGAAGCGCTTGGTCTCGCGGCGGCGAGGCTCAAGGACTCTCTTCTCACTCCGCTCGGCCCGCTCGTATCGCGGATCGCGGAGCGTGATCCGCTACTCGTGTTTCTCGCCGTGCTGGAGCGACTGAGAGGGCTCCGAATCGGCGAGCTGACGGTCGCGGACGGTCAATACATGACGGACGACGGCCGAGCGGCCGTCGTCCTCTCCTCGACCGTAGCCGGCGTCCTCGATTCCGAGCGACAGAGCGAGGCCATCGCTGCGATCGACGACGAGATCGAGGGCTTGCGCGAGCGTCTGCCTCAAGGCGTTGCCGTCGAGTATACGGGGGTGGGGCGCTTCGCCGTGCGCTCGCAGGATCGAATGCTGGCGGACGCGACGCGCATCGGCGTCGTCTCCACCGTCGCGGTGCTGCTCGTGTTCATCGCGATACTCGGTTCCGTCCGCTTATTGCTCGCGTCGATGGCCGTCGTGCTGGCCGGGCTGCTGTCCGGCCTCGCCGCGGTACTCCTCGCATACGGCCAGATCCACGCGTTGACGCTCGGGATCGGCATGACTCTGATCGGCGTCTGCGAAGACTTTCCCGTTCACTACTTCAGTCATTGGCTCGCCGGCGACGATCACGAGTTGCCACGTGCGACGATGCGACGGCTCTGGCCAGCGTTGTTCCTCGGTGCGGCGACGACGGTCGTCGGCTTTGCGGCTCTCGGGCTGACTTCGTATGCCGGGCTGCGTGAGGTTGCGTTGTTCGCCGCCGCCGGGGTGACGGGTGCACTTGTCGTAACCTGGCTGCTGCTTCCTCCCCTAGCTATGCCGCGGCCGTCGTTTGACGGCGGCCGGATGCTCGTCGCACGGCTGACCGCGTCGCTGGGCCCGAAGCTCACGCGGCCCGCGGCGCGAGCGGCAGCGCTCATCATCGTGCTCGCGGTCGCTTTGCTCGGCGGCCCGCGGGTCGTGCTCGACCGAAGTCTCGCATCGCTCAACCAGCTCGACTCGTCGATGCTGGAGGCCGATGCACGGGTGCGGGCGCGCGCCGGCATGTCGCACTTCGGCAGCGTCGTCGTCGCGATCGGCGACGACGACGAGACGGCGCTTCGCGCGAACGACCGCGTCGCGTCACGCTTGGCGGAATACGTCGCGCGCAACGAAATGAAGAGGCCCGCGACGCTGCACGCGGTCCTGCCGTCGGAGGAGTCGCAGCGGCGGAGCTTCGACGCGGTCGCCGCCGACGCGAGCGTGGGTGCGCGAGTCCTGGCGGCGTTCCAGCGCGAGGGCTTTCGGTCGGATGCGTTCGATCCGTTCCTTCGCGAGCTGGCCACACTGCAATTCGATGCGCTGACGCTCGACGACCTGCGCGGAACGTCGCTCGAACGAGTGGCCGCGGCGTTTCGCGTGCCGGTAGGCGATCGGGTGGGTGTGCTCACTTTCGTCGCACCCGGCACCGATACCGCCGTGCTGCGCGAGGCGCTGATCGAATACGACGATGTCGTCGTATTCGATCAGCGCCAGGCGATCGACGAAGCCTACTCGGGCTATCAGTCCGAGCTGGCGCGCGTGCTCTGGGTCGGCATGGCAGCGGTGTTCCTGCTCACGGTCGCGCAGTATCGCGGCTTAGCGCGTGCGATCGCTGTGTGCTTGCCGTCGGTGCTGGCAATCGTGTTTACGATCTGCGCGCTCTCGCTGTGCGGCGTCGCGCTCAACATGATGCATCTCGCGGCACTGGTGCTCGTGTTCGCGATGGGCGTGGACTACGCGATCTTTTTCGAACAATCCTCGCGCGAGGCGAGCGAGGGCGCGGCGACGTTGGCTAGCGTCGCGGTTGCCAGCACGACGACCATTCTGGGTTTCGGCTTGCTGGCGATGTCGGACATTCCCGCGCTTCGGTCGATCGGCCAAACGACCGGCCTCGGCATTACGACGAGCGCAGTGTTAGCCTTGATCCTGAGACCGGCCACGCATGCGACCGATGGGACGGCGGCCCGATGATTCGCGTGCTTTTCAGCGCAACGCTCTGTTTCGCGCTGGTAGGGTGCGGAGCGGAACGACAGTCCCCACGAATGCCTTCGGCGGCGGAGTCGATGGATGACTATCCGCTCCAGAGGCCGAGCGTGATCGCGAAGGATTTTCTCTGGCACCAGCAGATCACGGCGACTGTCGATGGAAAGCGCATCGGGTTCCAGGCCTTCGTAGGAAAGGAAGGCGACACGTTGACAGTGATCGGGCTCTCGCCGATCGGAAGCTCGTGGTTCGAGCTCGTGCAACGGGGGCTCGATGTGGACTATTGGTCCGTGGTTCCGGACGCCTTGCCGCTGCCGCCGCGTTATGTGCTGGGCGACATCCAACGGGCTTACTTTCCGGTCTCCTCCGATCCCTCACCTCAGGCCGGGACGCGCACGGTAACGCTTGGCGGAGTCGAGGTGACCGAGAGCTGGAAAGACGGCGAGCTGCGAGAGCGACGATTTCGGGACCTGCACGACGGCGCGAGCGGAGGCGTCATCGTTCGCTATCCGCCGAGCGCGCCGGGCTCGCGCGAGCCCCGGATCGTCATTGTCGAGAATGCGCGTTTCGGTTACGTGCTGGAGATCTCGACCGTCGATCAGGCGACGCGATCGGGCGAACGATCCCGCAATGACGCCACTCCACATTGAGCAGCTGGTGCCGCATCGTCAGCCGAGTCTATTTCTGGACGAAGTCGCCGAGGCGGGCGAGGACCACATTGCGTGTCGCGCGACCATTCGTGCGGACTCGCCCTTCGTCGAGAACGGTGGCATCGACGGCGTCGTCTTGCTCGAGGTCATGGCCCAGGCGGTCGCGGCGTATGCCGGCTTGGTGGCCCGGCGGCAGGGAGCCGAGCCTCGGGTGGGCTTCCTGATCGGGTGCCGCGACGCGGGGTTTTCCGGCGAGCGACTCGCGGTCGGCGCCGAGGTGGTGGTCGAAGCGCGTCGCGAGTGGGGCCAGCACGAGGTCGGCAACTTTCGCTGCCGCGTTCTGCGCGCCGGCGCAGTGCTGGCGGAGGCCGTCCTGAACGTAGCCTATGCCGATCAGCCCGGCTAGATTGCCGTGATGCGCGTTCGAGCCCTCGTAACCGGTGCGAGTCGAGGAATCGGCGCTGCGATCGCGCGTGCGCTCGCGAAGCAAGGCCACACCGTCATCCTAAATTGTCGCAAGGAATCCGCTGCGGCGACGGCCGTCAAGTGCGGGATCGAAGCTGAGGGTGGTTGCGCGGAGCTTTGCTACTTCGACGTGGTGGACCGCGATGCCGTCGAGCGCGAGATCTCGAAGCTGCTCGCAGCGGGCGGCGACCCGATCGGAATTCTGGTCAACAACGCAGGCGTGGTCGCCGATGCGCCGTTTCCCACCCTTTCTGCCGAGGCTTGGGAGCGGGTCACTCGCACCACTCTCGATGGCTTCTACAACGTCACGCGCCCGCTCGTCATGCCTATGGTTCGACAGCGCTGGGGGCGCATCGTCAACATCTCCTCGGTCTCCGGCGTCGTCGGCAATCGCGGGCAGGTGAACTATTCGGCGGCGAAAGCAGGTTTGATCGGCGCGACGCGCTCGCTCAGCCTAGAGCTCGCGAAGCGGAAGATCACCGTCAATGCCGTGGCTCCGGGACTCATCGAAACGGAAATGACGGCGAGCCTTCCCCCCGAGGTCGTAAGCCACATTCCCATGCGCCGCTTCGGCAAGCCCGAGGAGGTGGCTGCGTTGGTCGCGTTCCTCGCGAGCGAGGACGCGTCTTACATCACCGGGCAAGTGATCGGGATCAGCGGGGGGCTGGCGTGAGCCGGCGACGCGTCGTGGTGACCGGTGTCGGGCTCATGAGTCCGATCGGGAACTCTTACGACGAGGTCGCGCAATCTCTGCGTTACGGACGCCACGGTATTCGCTACATGAGCGAGTGGGACGGCTTCGGTCACCTCGCGACGCGCGTCGCCGCGCCAGTCGCCGAGATTCCCGACGCTCCGCTCAACCGAAAGCGCATGCGCACGATGGGCAGGGTCAGCGTGCTGGCGCTGCACGCCACCGCGCAAGCCTTGGGCGACGCGGGTCTGAGCGCCGACTACGTGAGCTCGAGCGGCGTAGGGCTGGCCTACGGCTCCACGCATGGATCGACGGCCGAGACCGAGAATTTCTGTCGCAAGGTGTTCGGCTCGAACAGCTTCGCGGGGGTTCCCGCGAGCTCGTACCTCAAGTTCATGAGCCACACTTGCGCGTCGAACTTGGCGGCTTACTACGGAATTCACGGCCGCATCATCACTACTTGCTCGGCCTGCGTCAGCTCCAGTCAAGCGATCGGCTTCGGCTACGAGGCGGTTCGCTCCGGCGTTCAGGAAACCATGATCTGCGGCGGCGCCGAGGAGCTGCACGTCACGCATGCCGGTGTGTTCGACGTCATGTTCGCGACGTCGCGGAAGTACAATGCCATGCCCGCCCAAACCCCGCGTCCCTTCGACGTTGCGCGCGACGGGCTCGTGGTCGGCGAGGGCGCCGCCACCGTGATCCTCGAGCCGCTCGAGCGAGCTCGAGCGCGGGGCGCGAAGATTTACGCTGAAGTATTGGGATTCGGCACCAACAGCGACGGCACCACCGTGACCAGCCCGTCGGCTAACGGCACCGCGGGCGCTTTGCGCGCTGCTCTCGAGGATGCGCGGTTGGCACCGGAGTCGATCGACTACGTCAACGCCCATGGCACGGCGACCGAGCTCGGAGACATTGCCGAGAGCGAGGCGACCCGCGCGGTGCTGGGCGAGAAGGTCCCGATCAGCTCGACCAAGAGCTACACCGGACACACGCTCGGCGCCTGCGGTGGGCTCGAGGCGATCTTTTGTTTCGCAATGATGGAGCAAGGCTTCGTCGCGCCGACGCGCAACCTAGAGCGAGTCGATCCGCGTTGCGCGCCGTTGAATCACGTGATCGGCGACCCGCGCGAGTTGAAGGTCGACACGGTGATGAGCAACAACTTCGCCTTCGGCGGCATCAACACGTCGCTGATCTTCGGCCGCGTGTGACGGTCGATCGCCGTCACTCCGCCGGTGACTTCGTGCAGTAGACCGCGCCATTCCACGGCGAGTATACATTGACGTAGTAGCCGGCCACGGCCGCCACCAACCCTTCGACGAAGGTGCGCTGGGTCTCGATCGAGTGGATCCCTTCCGCTCCGCCGCAGGTTTCTACGGCGTCGATCTGGTGCTCTTCCGGAAACCAGCCCCAAACGAAGAAGTGCTGCCAGCCGGTCTTACGGACCGGGGCTTCCGGTGGTTGCGTCTCGGCCATCGGCTCGGGCTGGAAGTGAAGGTAGGTGGTTCGGTAGCACCCGCCGAGGAGGAGCAGTGCGAAGGCGAGCAGCGCGACCCGAAGGTCAGCCTTCATGGGGCCCTCCGCAGAAGTACGACGACGAGCGCGGCGACCAGATACCTAGCGTGACGAGCCCGAAGAGCCCGTCCACGAACGTCGTTTCTTCTCGCACCGCCACGGCTCCGTGGGGGCAGTGCCGGCTGACGTCTACCGTCCGCGTGGGCGTCAGTCCCCACAGCCAAAAGGATTTGCGCTCTTCGACCACGTTCGCGACCTCGCCGGCATTCACCGTGAAGCGCATGGTGTGACAGCCGCCGAGAAGCAGCACTGCGCCGCGCGCCAGCAGCGCTCCAAACCGTTTGTCTGGCATCTGATCCCCCCCGAGCAGGCCGTGCTTGTGGTGTTGAGTTACTGTCCAGGCATAGTCGCCGCAAGAGCGCAGCGCCTATGAAGGAACCTGTACCCCGGCGATCAATCGCGCGACCTGCTTGAGCTTGCGGTTGGGCTCGCGAGCGAAGTGGTTGCTCCGATCCCACACGTACCCCGCGAAGACCGAACAGATCTGCGCCTTGATGGCGGGATCCGGATTGGGCGCGAACACGATCGCTCCGAGCGTACCGTCGTACCAAGACTCGACGTAGCTGCGGAACATGTTGAAGCCCTGGCGCATGTGTTGGACGTAGTCCTCGTCCCAGTCGACAGCCTCGCCACGAAGCTGGCGCCCGACCAAGCGCGCGGCACAGCTGGCCGACTCCATCGCCAAGTTGACTCCGGATGAGAAAATCGGATCGAGAAAATCGGTCGCGTTCCCGACCAGGCAAAACCCGGGTCCATGGTAGCGCTCGACTGACGCGGCGTAGCCGACGATCGATCGTGGTTGGAACGAGAACGTGGCCGCAGACAGCCGGTGCGCGGCGTTGGGCTCGGATGCGATGATCGCGCGCAGGCGCTCTGCGGGGTCGGGAGGAAATTGGTCGAAGAACTCGACCGCACCCACCGCACCCACCGACGTCCGTCCGTCGGAGAAGGGGATGACCCACAGCCAACCCCCGCGCGGATGTACGCAGATCCAGATGCGCTCGGCGTCGTCTTGGGACGGCCGGAGATCCCCGACGACGTGCGTGAACAGCGCCGCTCGCGGCGGAAAGCCGCTCGGCCGGTCGAGCCCGAGTAGCCGCGGGAGCACTCGACCGTAGCCGCTCGCGTCGATGACGAAGCGCGCTCGAACCGTCTTGCGTGCTCCGCCCGGGCCGATCACCTCCACGCTCGGGTCGCCGGCGAGATCGACACGCTCGACGGCATGCTCGTAGAAAATCTTCGCACCCATCGTCGCGGCGCCGTCGGCCAGCGTCTTGTCGAAGTCGTCGCGCGGCACCTGGTACGTGTAACTCCAGCCCGCCGTGAACTGTTCGTCGAAGCTGAATCGCATTCGCTCGCTGCCGCGGAGAAACGCGGCGCCTTTCTTGATCTGATACCCGCGGGCTTCGACCGCCGACAGCAAGCCCGTCTCAGCCAACACGTCCATGCAGTGGGGCAGCAAGCTCTCACCGATGACGAAGCGCGGGAAGCGCTCGCGCTCGACAACTGTAACGTCGAACCCTTGCCGCGCGAGCAACGCGGCGGAGCATGAGCCGGCAGGACCGGCGCCGATGATGACGACGTCGGTCATCGACGGCGGTATCGGTAGCGTTTCCGACGAAGCAGCATTGGGCGGGAGATTCATCGTGACTGCCGCGCGGTCTGATACGTGATGTGCACGACCAACGTAAGCTGGCGCGGCGTCGGGGCGTTCGTGCCTCGCCAGCTCGGCGCTCACCACTTCGCACCCGCGCCCTCCCGAGCGTACGTTGCTCGAAGCCGGACGCGCTCACGTCCTTGCTCTCGAGGTTTCCGCTATGAAAGCCCCCGCGCGCCGCTCCTTCCGATCTCTCGCGACTTCCCTCGTCGCATCGTTTCTCCTCGTTGCCGGAACGCAAGGCCTTGCGCGAAGCCAAGAGGGCGGGGCAACTGCGCCCGCCAACGCCCACGTCGAGCGCTTCGGCACCGCGTGGGAGTGCGACCGCGGCTTCAAGATGATCGGAGACGTTTGCGAGACCATCCCGCTGCCCGAGCACTCGCATCTCTCGCCCTATGGATCGGGCTGGGAGTGCAAGCGGGGCTACGAGAAAACGGACGATTTCTGCTCGGAGGTCGCGCTACCGAAAGGTGCCTATCTGTCATCGAGCGGGCGCGACTGGGACTGCGAGCGAGGCTATCGGAAGGTGGGTCGAGCTTGCGAGGAGGTCGTCGTGCCGGCACACGCCTTCCTGAACGAGAAAGGCAACGCTTGGTCCTGCGATCGCGGATTCTCGGAGTCGCTCGGCTCTTGCGTCGCCGTCGTCGTCCCGCCCAACGGTTACCTCGACCGTCAGGGCGACCGTGTGAAGTGCGAGCGAGGTTTCGTGAGGAAGGGCGAAGCCTGCTTGTCGGTAAATCTGCCGGAGCACGCGTATCTGCGCGACTCGGGCTTCGAGTGGGACTGCAAGCGCGGATTCCACGAGATGGGAGGCGCCTGTGTAGCGGTAGTGGTTCCCGACAACGCGTTTCTCGACGCGACGGGACACGCTTGGGATTGCGAGCGAGGCTATGCTCGCGCCGGAGAAGCTTGCGCTGCGATCGAGCTGCCCACCAACGCTCACGTCGGCTCCTCCGGCAACGACTGGGCCTGTGATGCAGGCCATCGGCGAGTAGGAGTTGGGTGCGTCGACAACGTCAACGCAGAGTGACGCTCTAGGCCCGAGCTAGCTCAGCGCGGCGATCGCGAGCGACTTTCTCAAATAGAGCGCTTCGATCCACCATTCCCGGCCGTCGCTGAGGCGCCGGATCTGGTAGGCGAGGCCGAGAGGCGAGCGGGGCCGCCACGCCAAAATCTCCACTTCCTGTCCATCGGTCAGATCGTGTGCCGTCGACGACGCGCGGGGCTTGTCGTTCGTGTCGACCATGGGCCCGAAATCACCCCGAATGGTCTCCGGTAGATGCACGAACGCGTGCCCGCCGACCGCGATCAACACCTGGTTTTTGAAGGAAAGCGCCTTTTCTCGCGGCTCTGATCTTTGAAAAGCCATCTTGGAACCTCCGTGCCCGTAGGGCGCCGTGACGGGCAATCTCCCGCGGCTGCGGCTGTCGACGTTGTCTGAATGTGGCGGTGCGGAGGACTCGGCCTAGGGCGGGAATCTCGCGCCTGACGTTCAGCTGCAAGAGAGTAGCACGAATCACCGGCTTCGCACACGCGGTATCTCGGCCGGGTGCGCTATGCGCGCCATGTGATGGCCTAGCGGGTGGCGACCTTGCGAACCCCGGTGCGGCGACGACGACGGCGGCGAGCGGGTGCTGGGCGAGGGGAAGTGCTCTTCTGAGTCGCCAGCCACGCGCGGCTCCGTACTTTGGTGCTATCTGACGCGCGGCTCGCTAGCTCGCCACGCGTTCGCGGGCTTCGCCGATCCGCCGCCGCGAGCGCCGCGCCGCCGATTCGGACGATGCGGAGGTCGCCGAAGGGCGTGCCCATGCCGCTGTTCACGATGAGGGCGACGGAGAGGCGTCGATTCCGCTCGGCCCAGGCGCCGGAGCCACCGAAGCCGAAGTGGCCGAAGGCATTCTTCACGAAGCCGCGTGAGGTGGCGACGCCGTGGTAGCCGAGCCGCCAGCGCATATCGAAGGGAATCACCGAGCGTGCTGCCGTTGGCGACTGCGCTTCCGTGGCGCGCGAGAGGGTCGCACGCGACATGAGGCGCACGCCGTCGATCTCGCCTCCTTCCGCGAGCGCCGCGTACATGCGGGCCAAAGACCGCGCGGTGAAAAGCCCGTTCGCCGACGGGATCGCTTTGGTGAGCGTGTCGTGGCCACCGAAGTCGAAGGCCGAGATGCCACGGGGCACGAGAGCGTCGCGGAGACTCTCCATGTCGAGCTCGAGACCGACGAGGCGCGCGAGCGGAGACGCGTGACCGGCGGCTTGCGACACCAGCTCACCAAAGCGTGCGGCCGCGCGGTCCATGCCGCTCGACGGATCCACGAGACGCGTCATCGAGAAGCGCGGCCACATGAGCTCGGCTGCGCGCGAGAGCGCGTGCTTTGGCGCGCCGACATAGAGGCCGTCGAGACCGAGAGGCTCGGCGATCTCACTCTGTACCAGCTCGGAAAAATTTCTGCCGGTGACGCGTTGAATGAGCTCACCGACGATGAAGCCGTAGGTGAGTCCGTGATAGCCGGTGCGCGCGCCAGGCGCGTGCACCGGTCGCGCGCGCTCGATGGCCTCGACGACGTGGTCCCAATCGCGCATGCGACGAGCGTGATCGATCATCTGGCGGATGTGGTAGAGGCCGGACTGATGGGACAGGACGTGCCGGATGGTGATTTTTTCTTTGCCCGCTTGAGCGAACTCTGGCCAGTGCTCTGCCACGCGGTCGCCGTAGGCGAGAAGCCCGCGGTCCACCAGCATGTGCAGCAGCGTCGTCGCTACCCCCTTCGTCGTGGAGAAACTCGGCGACATGGTGTCGCGCTGCCAGGGGGTGCCGGCGGAATCTTTGATCCCGCCCCAGATGTCGGCGACGCACTCGCCTTGGTGGTAGACCGCCACCGCGCCGCCTCCGCCGTAGCTCGCCAATAGGCGCCCCAACGTGTCGGCCACCCCGCCGAAAGCCGGGTGCACGTAACCGTCGAGTGCAGGGCCGCGCCGGCCAAAAAGGCCCGACGTCGCCAAACTGGAGATCGTCACTTCGCTGCTGTCCCTCGCGAGATCCGCTGCGGCTACCGGGAGATTAGCCGACCGAAGGGCGGGAGTACATGGTCTTTTGACGGTCGCCCCGGCCGGGGGTGTTGAACTTTGCCGTTTACAAAGGCTTCGCAGTCCGACTAAATCCCGGAATGACTCACGAACCATCGCAGACCTCTCGGGCGTCTTGCCCCTCTCGGTTTCCCCGGCTCGCCGCAAGACTGAGCCTCGTCGCACTCGCTGCGATGTTGACGGTGCCGTATTCGGCCGCCGCGCAAACGCTGATCTCGCTCGACGACGGTGACGTGCAAGGCCAACTGAACGGCGTCACTCGAGAGTTCCTCGGCATTCCGTTCGCCGCCCCGCCGGTAGGCGCGCTTCGCTGGCGTCCGCCGGCACCGGCGGTGCCGTGGGTGGGTACGCTCGACGCGACCACGTACTCGTCCGCTTGCGCGCAGCTTCCTTCGCTCACCGGCACGCCGAGCGAAAACGAAGACTGCCTCTATCTCAACGTGTGGACACCGGAGCCCGCGTCCGCAGAGCCCCTGCCCGTGATGGTGTGGATTCACGGAGGCTCGAACGTCGCGGGATCCACCGGCGACGGCGTGCCTTTCCCCGGCTACGACGGCGTCCGTCTCTATAGCGGTCATGTGCTCGCCGGCGAGCGCAACGTCGTCGTCGTCACGGTGAACTATCGTCTCGGCGTTTTCGGTTTCTACGGCCACTCGGATCTCGAAGCGGAAGACGGCGGGTTTCCCTACGCCGGTAACCAAGGCCTCCTCGATCAGCGCCAGGCCATGCAGTGGGTTCAGAGCAACATCGCCGCGTTCGGCGGAGATCCGGAGAACGTGACGATCTTCGGCGAGTCGGCCGGCTCCTTCGACGTCTGTGCTCACGTGGTCTCGCCGATGAGCGCCGGGCTCTTCCACCGCGCGATCAGTCAGAGCGGCGGCTGCAGCGTGGGCGTTCGCACGGCGGCCGTAGCCGCGACGGCGGCAGACACGGTATCCGCCACCCTCGGCTGCGACGTCGCGCCCGACGAGCTCGCCTGTCTCCGCGCGGCCAGCGTCACCGACGTGCTCGACGCCGCGGGCTCGGTGCCCGAAGGCGCCGAGGCCGATCTCGGCATCTCGATCGACGGCGGCTTCCTGCCGGATCATCCGCGCACGCTTCTCGACACGGAGCAGTTCTCGAAGGTGCCCTATATCCTCGGAGCCAACCTCGACGAGGGCACGCTCTTCTTCATCGGCTCGACGCCGATCACGACCGATGCCGAGTACCAGGCCGAGCTATTCACGCTCTACGGCGCCTACGCGCCGGAAGTCGCCGCACTCTACCCCTCGGCGTTCTACCCGACGCCGCAAGACGCGTTGATTCGCGTGTTCGGTGACTCGCGGCTCGTCTGCTCCACCTTGGACGTCGCGCAGCGCGTGGCCGATGCGTCGAAGACGAGAGCGTTCGTGTACTCGTTCGAGCAAATTCCGCCCCTCCCTTTCATCAGTCTTCTGGATCTCGGCGCCTTCCACGGTCTCGAGATCGCCTACGTCTTCGGGACGATTGCCCCGCCGTCGCCTGCGGACGGCGACGTGGGACAGCGGATGCGCGAGTTCTGGACTCGCTTTGCCGAGAAGGGAAGGCCGAAAGCGACGGCGACGACGGGTTGGCCGCGGTTCAAGACGAAGACGTGGAAGATGATTCGCCACTACGAGTACCCGACCAAGCTCAAGGACTACAGCCGCGAGGAGTGCGAGTTCTGGAGCGGTGTCTACGAGGCCGGCGGGTTCTGAGCCGGCGAAGCGCGAGCCAAGCCTGGCGAGGTCTAGGCTAGACCGCCGGCCTTACGCGGTAGCGGATCGGCAGGTTCTTCAAGCCGCCGACGAAGGTCGTCGCCATGGAGCGAGGCTCGCCCGCGAGCTCGATGTGATCGAGACGGGGCAGGAGCTCGCGGAAGAACGCCTCGATCTCCATTCGTGCGAGATGCGCCCCGAGGCAGAAGTGCACGCCGATGCCGAATGCCAGGTGCTGATCGGCGTTCGCGCGCGTGACGTCGAAGCGGAACGGGTCTTCGAATACCGCGTCGTCGCGGTTGGCCGATAGATAGGACAGCAACAGCCAGTCGCCTTTTCGTAGCTGCACTCCGTCGAGCACCGTGTCGTCCTGAGCCTGGCGCATGAAGTGGCGCACGGGAGTCACCCAGCGAATCATCTCGTTTGCCGCGTTCGGAATGAGAGACGGGTCTTCCTTCAATGCGCGGAGCTGCGCGGGGTCTCGGATCAGCGCTTCGAGCCCGCCCGCCACCGTACTCGACGTCGTATCGTGGCCGGCGGTGGCGATGATCGAGTAGTAGCCGGCCATCTCGAGGTCGCCGAGAGGCCGTCCGTCGATCGTGCCGTTGGCAATGGTAGACGCGATGTCGGTCGTCGGATGGGCACGGCGGTCGTCGGCGATGCCTTTGAAGTACATGGCCATGTCGGCAAGCGCCGCCATGAACGTTTGCACGGGGTCTTCGCCGGGCTTGCCCCCGACGTCCGGGTCTTCGCCGCCGAAGATTTTTTGCGTCAGCTCGAGCATGCGCGGCTCGTCCGTCTCCGGCACGCCGAGAATGCTCAGAATCACGTGGAGCGGGTAGTAGAGCGCGATGTCGCGGACGAAGTCGCACTGGCCCTCGTGCTCGAGCATGCGATCGACGAAGCGACGCGCGAGCAGAGGCAGCTTCTGGCCGATCTCTTTCCTCAGATTCGCCGGCTTGAACCAGTCGTTCGTCAGAAGCCGCGTGCTCCGATGCTCGGCTCCGTCCATGTGGATCAGTGTCTTGATGTCGACGCCGAGAGCGCGGCTCTTCTCCACTTCGGCACGAGGCAGCAACACGGAGTCGCGCGTGTTCCAAAACAACGTGTGGTTGCGCTCGACCTCCGATAAGTCCGCGTGGCGCGTCACGGCTCGGAACGGCACGAAACCTTCGACGTCGATGAGCGGCAACGGGTCGCGCTTTCGGAGCCGCGCCGCGCAAGCGTGCCAAGTGTCGGGATCGGCGTAGGCCGTGCGGTCGACGAAGATGCGCGCGTCGCCGAGGTGCGAGAAATCCAGCTCGAGCGCGATGGTCACGGTCTCAGCACTGCCTGGGTCTGCGTGACGCGCGCGACGAGCTTTCCGGCCGGATCGCGCAGCTCGGTGTCGACGACGATCGTCGTGCGACCGACGTGAAGGGGCTTCGAGACAGCTTCGACGTAGCCTTCGCGCACGGCGCGAAGAAAGTTCGTCTTCGATTCGATCGTCGTCGTACCGACGGCACCTTCCGGAAGATTGAGAAATGCGACGGTGGCGCCGACGGAATCGGCGAGCGCCATCAAGAGACCACCGTGAAGCACTCCTGCGCTCGTGCAGCGACTAGGATCCCACGCGATCCGCGCGCGCACCTCGTTACGCTCGCTCGCGACCTGCTCGACGCCGAGCAGAGCGGTGAAAGGCATGGCTTCTCGCGTCACTTCGGTAGGGTTCATGGCTAAGGCTCGATCGCGATCTTGACGCAGCCGTCCTTCCTCGCGGCGAAGATGTCGTACGCGGCCACGATGTCGCCGAGCTTCATCGTGTGGGTGACCAGCGGCGAGGGGTCGATGCGACCGCGGTCGATGAGCTCGAGTAGTTGCTGCATGCGGCGGGTGCCGGCCGGGCAAAACGTCGTGACGATGGTCCGATGAAAGAACGTCCCATCGGTCGGTAACGAGAGCGCCGGAATCCCGCCGTAAACGCCGACCGAAGAGACGACGCCGCCGAACCGCACGGCGCGGCAGCAATTCTCGAAGGTCTGCTGCTTGCCGAGCGCTTCCACCGCCACGTGTACGCCCTTGCCGTCGGTGATCGCGAGTATTTCCTGGACCGCGTTCGCCGGGTCGACCACGTGAGTTGCACCGAGTCGCTTCGCGATCGCTACCCGAGCCGGCACGGACTCGACCGCGATCAGAGGCTCGGCGCCGTAGTATTTCGCGCCGAGCGTAGCGGATAGCCCGACAGGTCCTTGCGCGAACACGGCGACGCTTTGCCCCGGCTTCACGCCCGCTCGCTCGATCGCGCCGAAGCCGGTCGAGAGCACGTCGGCCACGAGCAGGGCCTCGCGATCGCGAATCGAAGACGGGATCTTGGCGAGCGTGTGGTCGGCGCTTCCGACCATGAACGCCTCGCCCTGGGCGCCGAAGATGAGATTCATGGGCGCGCCATGCGTAGAGCAGACACAGGGATCGACGGTCTTACATTCCTCGCAGGTTCCGCAGCTCTGAAGACAGCAGGAGACCACGCGGTCGCCGCGCTTGAAGCGTTCGACCCCGGAGCCGACGGCTTCGACGATTCCTACCCCCTCGTGCCCCATCGGCAACCCGGCGGGCAGCTCCGGAAAATCGTCACGGAGATGCAGATCGGATCCGCAGATGGTCGAGAGCGTAGTGCGGATCATGACTTGGCCAGGACCAGGGTCCGGAAGATCGATTCGCGCGAGCGCGACTCTGCCCGGACCGGCTTTCACACAAGTCTGTACGTTCGTCATTCCGTGCATTCTCTTCGGCGGCCGCCTTCAAGCAACGGTGTGCCCGCTGGTCCTTTTCGGCAGCCCGTGAGTAGAATCCGCCCGCGAGGGACTGAATGAGCGAATCCGAAGACTCGACCGTAAGAAAAGGACAGGGGCCGAAGGTGGCCATCGCGCAGATCGACCCCAAACTGGGCGATGTCGACGCCAACATGGACGTCCACCGCGAGGCCATCGCCAAGGCAAAAGCCGACGGCGCCGACCTCCTCGTTTTTCCCGAGCTGAGTCTCACGGGCTATCGCCTCAAAGACAGCGTTCCCGAAGTGGCGCTGACCAAACAGTGTCCGGAGTTCCTCGAGCTCTCCGATCTCTCGAAAGACATGGCGATCGTGGCCGGCTTCGTGCTCGAATCTTCGGAGCATTTTTTCTTCAATTGCGCCGCCTACTTCGAGGACGGGAAAGTGAGCTTCGTGCATCGAAAGGTCTATCTCCCGACCTACGGAATGTTCGACGAGCAGCGCTACTTCGCGCGTGGGCGTCGCATCCAAGCTTTCGGCACCAAGCATGGCCGCGCGGCCATCCTCGTTTGCGAAGACATGCTGCACCCGAGCGCGGTCACCGTCGCGGCACTTGATGGCGCCGGACTCATCATCGTTCCGTCGGCTAGCCCGGCTCGCGGCGTTGCGGAGAGTGGCGAGGTGGACGCCAACGGTCGCGCTTGGGAAAGCTACAACCGCGTCATGGCCAGCACCTACGGTCTCTTCGTCGTGCACGCCAACCGTGCCGGAGTGGAAGACGGCCACACCTTCTGGGGTGGGTCGGAGATCATCGGCCCGAGCGGCGAGACCTTGGTCAAGGCGGCCTACTACCAAGCTGACTTCGTCACGGCCGTGTTGCCGGCTTCGCTCCAGCGTCGCCAACGCCTGCAGGCGCCTGTGCTCCGTGACGAAGACGTCGACATGACGGTGAACGAGCTCTGCCGCGTTCGCGGGCGCGACAAGCCCGCCTCCGGCGCCGAGCAAAAGCCGCAGCGTAGCGATGCGCCGCCCTATTCTCAGGACCGGCAAGATAGACACGATCGACAAGATAGAAATGTTGGCCGACAAGATCGAAATGACCGTCAGGACCGACGCTACGGCGGCGGTGGCGGTGGTCAGCAGCGCTTCGGGCGCGGTCGTGGTGGCCCGCCACCGGCGGGTGGTCCGGGCGCGGGCGGCGGCCCAGGCGGTCCGCGTGGCTACGGAGGCGGGCGGGGCGGCGACCGTCGTGGCGGCGGCGGCGGTGGCGGCAACCGCTGGCAAGGCGGTCCTGGCCGGCAGCAACCTCCGCCGTGGCAGCAAGGCCAAGGTGGTGGTGGTGGCGGGCGAG
>Ga0247727_10001632_pt1 | contig 52796 bp, 54 predicted proteins | sample WisWelCaveWW1625_FD_202498 | JGI IMG/M metagenome (GOLD analysis project Ga0247727, IMG submission 202498) | Biofilm microbial communities from Wishing Well Cave, Virginia, United States - WW16-25 | ecosystem: Environmental > Aquatic > Deep subsurface > Groundwater > Cave microbial mat | place... | reverse complement strand
CGCAATTTCGTGCGCCGACGCATCGCGCCGCTGCTGCAGCAGAAATATCCGGGATGGCGCCAGAGCCTGGCGCGGGCGGCGCGGCACTTTTCGCGCGAGGAGGCCGGGGCGCAGGACCTGCTCAGGAAATTTCTGCAAGCGCGGGGCCTGCGCGCGCCGAGCGAGGCGAAGCTGGTCGAGATGCTGAAGCAGCTCACTTCCAGGGGGACGCGCACGCTGATCGACCACGACGGCGCGACGCTGCGGCTTTACCGGAACCAGCTCACCGTGGGAAAGAAAGCCGTCGCGCGGACGGCGTTTTCCCCCGTGAAATGGAAAGGCGAGCGCAGGCTGCCGCTCCCCGCGCTGGGGGGCGAGTTGCGATTCAAGCCGGGCCGAGGGATCGACGCGAGGCGTCTGCAAAGCGATTCCTTCGAAGTCCGCCTGCGCTCGGGTGGCGAACGCCTGCAGCCGCATCCGCGCCGCCCGCGGCGCACGCTGAAGAACCTGTTCCAGGAAGCCGGCGTGCCCTCCTGGACGCGCGAGCGGCTTCCGTTGCTCTTCTGCGGCGACGACCTTGTCTGGGCGCCGGGCCTGGGCGTCGATGCGCGCTACCAGGGGCGGGGCGTGATGCCGCAGTGGCATCCGACCGGCCCTTCCTGAGCGCGGCCCGGCGTGCTAGCATATGCTTGCCATATGCAACTGCCGAAAGCCGCGTCGCGCGCCGAACGCCATGTCCGCCTGTTCAAGAACGGCGGCAATCAGGCGCTGCGCATTCCGCGCGACCTGGAATTGCCGGGGAACGAAGCGGTCCTGCGCAAGGAAGGCAGTCGGCTGATCGTCGAACCCCTCGCCCGGCCGTCCCTATTGACGGTGCTCGGATCCCTGAAGCCGCTCGATGAGCCTTTCCCCGCCGTAGAGCCGCTGGCGGCCGAGCCGCTCGAGTTCTGAGTTGGCGGCGCGCCGCTACCTTCTCGACACCAGCGTTCTTTCCCAGCTCGTGCGCCAGCCTCAGGGACCGGTCGCTGCGCGCATCGCCAGGGTGGGCGAGGCCAACGTCCTGACCAGCATCATCGTGGCCTGCGAGATGCGGTATGGCGCTGCGAAGCGCGGCTCGGCAAAGCTCACCCGGCAGGTGGACGCGGTTCTGGGCGCCATGGAAGTCCTGCCCTTCGACGCCGATGCTGACCGCCACTACGCCGCGATCCGCGCCGCGCTCGAACGCAAGGGCACACCGATCGGTGCGAACGACATGCTCATTGCGGCGCATGCGCGCGCGCTGGGGGCGGTTTGCGTGACCCACAACGTGGCGGAATTCAAGCGTGTGCCGGCGCTCAAGATCGAAAACTGGCTGGGCTGATCACGCATTTGGCTGCGCGCGCCATCCCGGCGGCGTAAAATGGCGGGTTAATTTCTTGAATTTGCACGGAGAACCGGAGTAATGGCGGTGGAGCGGACCCTCTCGATCATCAAGCCCGACGCGGTGAAGAAGAACGTCATCGGCAAGATCCTCACGCGCTTCGAGGGCGCGGGCCTGCGCGTCGTGGCGGCGCGCATGATGCACCTGTCGCGCGCCGAGGCCGAAGGCTTCTACGCGGTGCACCGCGGCCGGCCGTTCTTCGGCCCGCTGGTGGACTTCATGATCTCGGGACCGGTGCTGGTGCAGGTGCTGGAGGGAGAGAACGCGATCGCGAAGAACCGCGACCTGATGGGCGCCACCGACCCGAAGAAGGCCGCCCAAGGAACGATCCGCGCCGATTTCGCCGATTCGATCGACGCCAACGCGGTGCACGGCTCCGACGGGCCCGAGACGGCGCGCACGGAGATCGAGTATTTTTTCCCGAGAGGCAATGAAAAAAGAAAATCTGCTCGGGCTTGACGCGGCCGGACTCGAGCGCTTCTTCGCCGCGCAGGGCGAGAAGCCGTTCCGCGCGCGCCAGCTGCTGCGCTGGGTGCACCAGCGCGGCGAGGCGGACTTCGAGCGCATGAGCGACCTGGCTTTCTCGCTGCGTGAAAAACTTTCTTCCGTGGCGTGCGTGGAAGCGCCGCGGATCGTGGGCGACACCGCGGCGGCCGACGGCACGCGCAAGTGGCTGCTCAAGGTCGACGGCAGGAACGCGGTCGAGGCGGTGTTCATCCCCGCGCCGCGCCGCGGCACGCTGTGCGTGTCGAGCCAGGCCGGCTGCGTGCTCGACTGCGGTTTCTGCTCGACCGGCAAGCAGGGCTTCAATCGCAATCTCTCCGCCGCCGAAATCATCGGGCAGCTCTGGCTTGCCAACCGCTTGCTGGAGGGTGAAAGACCTGTTACTAACGTCGTAATGATGGGCATGGGGGAGCCCCTCCTGAATCTGGACAACGTGATCCCGGCCCTGCGCCTGATGCTCGACGACCGGGCCTACGGCCTGTCGCGGCGGCGCGTCACCGTGTCGACCGCCGGCGTGATCCCCGGGATCGACCGCCTGCGCGACGAGTGCCCGGTGGCGCTCGCGGTATCGCTGCACGCGCCGAACGATGCGCTGCGCGACCGCCTGGTGCCGGTGAACCGCAAGTACCCGCTCGCCACCCTGGTCGCGGCGTGCAAGCGTTACCTCGACAAGGCGCCGCGCGACTTCATCATGTTCGAGTACGTGATGCTCGACGGCGTCAACGACAGCGACGGCCACGCGCGCGAGCTGATCGGCCTCGCCGGAAGCGTGCGCGGCAAGTTCAACCTGATCCCGTTCAACCCTTTCCCGAACTCGGGGTTCCGGCGCTCGCCGCCCGAGCGCATCAAGCGCTTCGCCGAGGTCATGCAGCGCGCGGGGCTGACCGTCACCACGCGCAAGACGCGCGGCGACGACATCGCCGCGGCCTGCGGCCAGCTTGCCGGCGACGTCGCGGACCGTACCCGGCGCAGCATCGCGTTGAAGGAATTACGCGCATGAGAATCCTGCGCGAACTGCAGGAGCTGCGCGCTTGAAGCGGTTCCTTCTGCTGGCACTGCTCGCCGGCTGCGCGCAGCCGGGGTACGAGCATGACACCGGCACCATCCTCGGCGAAGTGAGCGACCCGCGCAATCGCGCGAAGCTGCATACCGAGCTCGCCTCGCTCTACTACAGCAACGGCAACCTCGGGGTGGCGCTGGAAGAGCTGCGCGCCGCGGCGGCGGCCGACACGAACTACGCGCCGACGCACGGCATGTACGGGCTGGTGTACATGCAGATGCGCGACAACGACCGCGCCGAGGCGAGCTTCGAGCGCGCGCTGCGCCTCGCGCCGAACGACGGCGACATCAACCACAACTACGGCTGGTTCCTGTGCCAGACCGGGCGCGAGCCGGCGTCGATCAAGTATTTCCTGCAGGCGATCCGCAACCCGCTCTACCCGACGCCGTGGCGCTCGTACTCGGCCGCGGGGTTCTGCAACATGAAGATGAACCAGCTGAAGGACGCCGAGGCCTACTTCGAGCGCGCGCTCAAGCTCGAGCCCGACGACCCGGGCACGCTGCTGCAGCTCGGGCAGCTGCGCTACCGGCAGGGCTACATCGGCGAGGCGCGCAAGCTGGTGGCGCGCCACAACAAGCTGGTGTCACCGACCGCGGAATCGCTCTGGCTCGCGCTGCGCGTCGAGCGCAGGCTGGGCGAGCGCGTCGCCGAGCAGGGCTTCGCCAACCAGCTGCGCCGGCGCTTCCCGGCGTCGCCCGAATACCAGGCGCTGCAGCGGGGCCTGTTTGACTGACGCCATAGCTACGCAAATGAGCACCGGCGTGGGGCAGGAGCTCGCGGCAGCGCGCGAAGCGAAGGGCCTCGCCCTGGCCGACGTCGCGCAGCAGCTCAAGTTCGCGCCGCGCCAGCTCGAGGCGCTCGAGCAGGAGCGCTTCGAGGCGCTGCCCGGCGCCACCTTCGCGCGCGGCATGGTGCGCAGCTACGCGCGGCTCCTCAAGCTCGACCCCGAGCCGTTGCTCACGCGCATCGCCGGTCGCTGCGAGGTGCCCGACTCCGACCGGCTCGCCGCGCGCTACCACCAGCCGGTGCCGTTCTCGGACGGCGCGCGGCGCTCGACCTTCGTCTACCTCGGCCTTTCGCTCGGCGTGCTGGCGCTGGTCGGCGGCGTGGCCTACGAGTGGCACCAGGAGCGCACCGCCGCCGCCAAGGCGGCCAAGGCGCCCAAGACCGCGCTCGCCCGGGCCGCGCCGCGCGAAGCCAAGCGCGCCCCGGTGGCGCCGGTGCCGGCGCAAGCAGTTTCCGAAGAGAAGGAGCCTGTTCTGGAGAAAAGGCCCGCTTCGGTCGCGCACCGCCTCGTGGTGCGCACCGAGGAGGAGGCCTGGATCGAGATCCGGGATTCCGCCGACCGCATGCTGGTGTCCTCGCTCAATCCCGCCGGCAGCGAGCGGGTGGTGCGCGGCAAGCCGCCGTACTCCCTGGTGATCGGCAACGCCTCGCGCGTGAGCGTGAGCTACGACGACAAGCCGGTCGACCTCACGCCGCACACCAAGGCCGACGTCGCGCGCCTGACTCTTCCCTGAACTTCGCCTTGCGCGCCATGCAAAGACGAATCTCCCGCCAGGTCGCGGTCGGCGGCGTGCGCATCGGCGGCGGGGCGCCGATCGTGGTCCAGTCGATGACCAACACCGACACCGAGGACGCCGTCGCGACCGCGCGCCAGGTCGAGGCGCTGGCGGCGGCCGGCTCCGAGCTGGTGCGCATCACGGTCAACACGCCGCAAGCCGCCGCGCGCGTGCCGGAGATCCGCAGCCGCCTCGACGCCGCCGGCTGCGGCGTGCCGCTGATCGGCGACTTCCACTACAACGGCCACAAGCTCCTCACGCAGCATCCCGACTGCGCGCGCGCGCTCGCCAAGTACCGCATCAACCCGGGCAACGTCGGCAAGGGCGCGAAGCGCGACGAGCAGTTCGCCACCCTGATCGAGTGCGCGCTGCGCTACGGCAAGCCGGTGCGCATCGGCGTCAACTGGGGCAGCCTCGACCAGGAGTTGCTCGCGCGGCTGATGGACGCGAACGCAACGCTTTCCGAGCCAAAAGATTCACTTGAAGTGATGCGGGAGGCCGTCATCGCCTCGGCGCTGGAATCGGCGCAGCAGGCCGAGGCCTGGGGGCTGCCGACGGAACGGATCGTCCTGTCCTGCAAGATGAGCCAGGTGCAGGACCTGATCGCGGTGTACCGCGCGCTCGCCGCGCGCTGCGAATACGCGCTGCACCTCGGCCTCACCGAGGCGGGCATGGGCTCGAAGGGCATCGTCGCCTCGAGCGCCGCGCTCGCGGTGCTGCTCCAGGAAGGAATCGGCGACACCATCCGCATTTCGCTCACTCCGGAGCCCGGCGGCGACCGCACGCGCGAAGTGCAGGTGGCGCAGGAGATCCTCCAGACCATGGGGCTGCGCGCGTTTACCCCGATGGTCAGCGCCTGCCCGGGCTGCGGGCGCACGACCAGCACCGTTTTCCAAGATCTTGCAAAAAACATAGAAGCTTTCCTGCGAGAGCAGATGCCCGTTTGGAAAAGCAAGTATCCCGGCGTCGAGGAGATGCGCGTCGCGGTGATGGGCTGCGTGGTCAACGGCCCGGGCGAATCGAAGCACGCCGACATCGGCATCAGCCTGCCGGGCACTGGAGAAGTGCCGGTCGCGCCGGTGTACGTCGACGGCAAGAAGACCGTCACCCTCAGGGGCGAGCGCATTGCCGAGGACTTCCAGGCGATCGTCGAGAGGTACGTCAAAGAGAAATACTCCCCGGCCAAGGCGGTCTGACGTGCAGAAGGTGAAACCCGCCTTGCTGCGGGGCTTCGACCAGGAGTACCTGCCCGGGGACCAGCTGCAGTTCAACCGGCTGATCGACATCGCGCGCCGCAACTTCGAGCGCTACGGCTTCCTGCCGATCGAGACGCCGTCGGCCGAGCGCCGCGAGGTGCTGACCTCCAAGGGCGGCATAGAGAAGGAGATCTATGCGCTCACGCGCCTTGCCGAGGCCGACGACGACGAGGCCGCGACCAAGGGCGCGCTGCGCTTCGACCTGACGGTGCCGCTCGCGCGCTACGTGGCGATGCGCGAGCGCGAGCTCGCGTTCCCTTTCCGCCGCTACCAGATCCAGCGGGTGTGGCGCGGCGAGACGCCGCAGGCGAAAAAGGGCCGGTTCCGCGAGTTCTACCAGTGCGACATCGACGTCATCAACCGCGACAAGCTTTCATACCTCGCCGAGGCCGAGATCCCGAGCGTCATCTACAGCGTGTTCAGGGAGATGGCGATCGGCGCGTTCCGCATCCGCATCAGCAACCGCAAGGTGCTCAAGGGCCTGCTCCAGGAATCCGGCGTGCCGGAGGGGAAATCCGCGGCCGTGCTGCGCATCCTGGACAAGGTCGAGCGGGAAGACGCCGCGAAGATCCACGAGGACCTCGCGCGCGAGGGGGTTAGCTCGAACCGGGGGCTGTACGAGCTGATCTCCACGAAAAGAGACACCAGGGAAACCCTTGCCGCCCTGAAGAAGATCAAGAACGAAATGGCCGGGCAGGGCCTGAAGGAGCTGGAGAGCATCGTCGTCGCGATCCGCGAGTTCGGCGTGCCCGACTCGGCGTTCCTGGTCGACCTGGGAGTGGTGCGGGGCCTCGACTACTACACCGGAACGATCTACGAGACGACGCTTGCCGACCACCCCGAGCTCGGCAGCATCTGCTCCGGGGGACGCTACGACGACCTCGCGGGCTATTTCACCGATACCCGGCTGCCGGGCGTCGGCATCTCGATCGGCCTGACGCGGCTCTTCTCCAGGCTCAAGGAGGCGGGGCTGCTCCAGCCGCTGGCGCGCACGCCCGCCGAAGTGCTGGTGACCACGATGGATCCCCGCTACCTCGACCGGTACCTGGCCATGGCCCGGCGGCTGCGCGACGCCGGCGTCAATACCGAGGTCTACCTGGAGTCGGCCAAGCTCGGCCAGCAGCTCAGCTACGCGGACCGGAAGGGCTTTCGCCTGGCGCTGATCGCGGGAGAGAATGAGTTCGGCAACAACGCCGTCCAGATCAAGAACCTCGCGGCCAAGAGCGCGCGCGAGGTTCCGATCGAAGGGCTGGTCCAGGCCGTGCAAACCACATTGAAAATCTGAAAGCCGATGGCCCTCGATCTCGAAGAGCAGGAGCAGGTCGCCGAACTCAAGGCGTGGTGGAAGCAGCACGGCAACCTGATCGCCACGGTGCTGCTCGCGGCGGCGCTCGCGTTCGCGGGCTGGCGCGGCTGGGGCTGGTACCAGGCGAGCCAGGCGGGGCAGGCATCCGCGCTCTACGAAACGCTCGCCCGGGGGGCGCAGGCGGGCGACGCCAAGGCGGTGCGCGATGCCGCGGGCTCGCTGATCGAGAGCTTCCCGCGCACTCTCTACGCCTCGATGGGGGCGCTGGTCGCGGCGCGCTTCCACTTCGACCGCAACGACCTGAAAGCCGCCAAGGCCCAGCTGCAGTGGGCGCTCGAGCACTCGTCCTCGGACGATTTCAAGGACCTGGCGCGCCTGCGGCTCGCGGCCGTGCTGCTCGACGAAAAGGGCTACGACGAGGCCCTGAAGCTCCTGGACGCAGGACACGCGGCCGCCTACGACTCGCAGTACGCCGCGCTGCGCGGCGACGTGCTGCTGGCGAAGAACCAGCCGGCCGAGGCGCGCGCCGCCTACAAGCTCGCGCTGGAGAAGGCCGGCAAGGACGACGGCGCGTTCCGCGAGAGCGTGCGCATGCGCCTCGAGGCGCTCGGGGGATAGGTTGAAGCGTTCGATAGCCGTCCTTCTGCTCCTGGCCGCCTGTTCCGGCAGCCCCGGCCCGCAGCCCGCCGAGCCGCCGCGCATCGACAAGCCCGAGACCGTGCGCGTGCTGTGGTCGGCAAACGTCGGCGGCGCCGAGCGCTTCACCTTCTTCCCGGCGCCGGCCGGCGACGCGGTGTATGCCGCGTCGCGCGACGGCATGGTGACGCGGCTCGACGCGGCCAGCGGCGCGGTACGCTGGCGCGAGTCGCTGGCGCTGCGCCTCTCCGGCGGCGTGGGCGCCGAGGGCCTGGTCGCGGTGGCGAGCGAGGAAGGCGAGGTGGTGGCGCTCGACGCGGAAACCGGCAAGGTGCGCTGGCGCGCGCGAGTCTCGAGCGAGGTGCTGGCGCCGCCGGCGGTCGGCGGCGGGCTGGTGCTGGTGCGCAGCATCGACAACCGCGTGTTCGCCCTGGGCGCAGAAGACGGCAAGCGGCGCTGGCTGTACCAGCGCGCCCCGTCGTCGCTCCTGGTGCGCGCGCCCGCCGGCATCACCATCGTCGGCGAGCTGGCGTTCGCCGGCTTTCCCGGCGGCAGGCTCGCCGCGATCGCGCTGGCCAACGGGGCGCTACGCTGGGAGGCCACGGTCACGGTGGCGAAGGGGACGACCGAGCTCGAGCGCGTGAGCGACGTGATCGGCAGCCCGGCGGCACAGGGCCGCGAGGTGTGCGCCGCGACGTACCGCGGCCGCGTCGCCTGCTACGACGCCGCCAGCGGCAGGCCGCTCTGGGCGCGCGAGCTTTCCTCGCTCAGCGGCGTCACGCTCGACGCGCGCTACGCGTTCGTCGCCGACGAGCGCGGCGCGGTCCACGCGCTCGACCGCAGCAACGGCCAGTCGGTGTGGAAGCAGGACAAGCTCGCGTACCGCAGCCTGTCGGCGCCGCTCGCCGGCGGCAACGCCATCGCGGTCGGCGACTTCGAGGGCTACGTCCACTTCCTCGCGCGCGACACCGGCGCGTTCGTCGCGCGCTACTCGACCGGCGGCGGCGCGGTGCGCGCCGCGCCGGTACCCCTCATTTTCGGGGCTACGGAAGGGCTCCTGGTGCAGACCGAAAGCGGCGGCCTCTTTGCGCTCGCGCTGTGAAGCCGGTCATCGCGCTGGTCGGGCGCCCGAACGTCGGCAAATCGACCCTCTTTAACCGCCTTACGCGCAGCCGCGACGCGATCGTGCACGCCGTGCCCGGCGTGACGCGCGACCGCCACTACGGCGAAGGGCGCCTGGGCAGCCGGGCGTTCATCGCCATCGACACCGGCGGCTTCGAGCCGCGCGCCCCCGACGGCATCTTCGTGCAGATGGCGCGCCAGGCCGAGCAGGCGATGGTCGAGGCCGACGCCGTGGTCTTCGTGGTGGATGGGCGCACCGGCCTTACCCCCGGCGATCGCGCCATCGCGGAACGCTTGCGGAGACTGAAAAACATCCATGTGGCGGTAAACAAGACCGAGGGAATGCAAGGCGACATCGCGGTCGCCGAGTTCCACGAGCTCGGCCTCGGCGCGCCGGCCGCGATCTCCTCCGCCCACGGCGAGGGCGTGCGCGAGCTTTTCGACCTGGTCCTGGAAAGATTTCCAGACAAGGACGAGGAGGACGAGGAGCCCGAAAAAGGCCACCCGCGCGTCGCGGTGGTCGGCCGCCCCAACGTCGGCAAGTCCACGCTGGTCAACGCGCTGGTGGGCGAGGAGCGCGTCATCGCGTTCGGCGAGCCCGGCACCACGCGCGATCCGATCGAGGTGCCGTTCGAGCGCGGCGGGCGGCGCTACACGCTCATCGACACCGCCGGCCTGCGCCGGCGCGGCAAGACCGGGGCGCCGGTCGAGTACTTCTCGATCGTCAAGGCGCTGCAGGCGATCGAGGCCTCGAGCGTGGCGATCCTGCTGCTCGACGGCTCGGCCGGCGTTACCGAGCAGGACGCGCACGTCGCCGGCTACGTGCTCGAGCGCGGCCGCGCGGTAGTGCTCGCGATGAACAAGTGGGACGCCGCCGGCAAGGAGGCGCGCGCCCGCATGAAGCAGGAGCTCGCCTGGAAGCTCGGCTTCCTCGGCTTCGCCGAGACGCACTTTATTTCGGCGAAGGAGGCGAAGGGCCTCGCGCCCCTGATGCGCTCGGTCGACGCCGCGTTCGCCGCCGCGATGGCGCGGCTGTCCACGCCCAAGCTCACGCGCGCCATGATCGCCGCGGTCGAGCGCCAGGCGCCGCCGAAGACCGGCCTGGTGCGCCCCAAGCTGCGCTACGCGCACCAGGGCGGCGTCAACCCGCCGCGCATCATCATCCACGGCAACGCGCTCGACCGCGTGCCGGATTCCTACAAGCGCTACCTGGAGGGGTTTTTCAGGGACAAATTCGCCCTGCCGGGCACGCCCCTGCGCATCGAGTTCCGCACCGGCCGCAACCCGTATGCCGGGAAAAAGCGACGCTGAAGGGAAGGACTACCTCAGGCTGCGCACCAGCGCCGGTAGGTCGAAGCCGCGCGAGAAGAGCTTCCAGGCGATCATGCGCACGATGCGCGCGGTGTCGAGCGCCGAGCGGTAGTGGCTGGCGCGCGCGTTGGCGGGGTAGAGCGCGGCGATCGGCACCGCGGCGCTTCTCACGCCGGCGCGCCCGGCCTCGATCAGGATCTCGCTTTCGAAAGCGAAGCGCGCGCCGGGGCCGTGCGCGACTTTCACTCTGCGCAAAAGCGGTGCCGGATAAAGCCGGAATCCCGACTGGCTGTCCTCCACCGGCCAGCCCGAGGCCCAGGCCACCCAGAAGTTGGCGAAGCGGTTGCCGAAGTAGCGCAGCGGCGGCACCTTGTCGCGGTCCCACAGGCGCGCGCCGATGACGATGCGCTCCGGGTCGGCCCGCCACGCCGCGACCAGGCGGGGAATGTCCTCGGGCCGGTGCTGCGCGTCGCCGTCGAGCGTGATCACCGCGTCGGCGCCCTCGGCGAGCGCGAGCGCGAAGCCGCGCCACAGGCTTGCGCCCTTGCCGAAGTTGGCCGGGTTTGAAATCAGCGTGACTCCCAGGCCTTCGAGGGCGCCGGCGGTGCCGTCGGTCGAGCCGTCGTCGACCACGATCACGTCGGGGAGCTGCGCAGCCGCGCGGCTCGCCACGTCGCGGATCGTCGGCGCCTCGTTGTACGCCGGGATGACGACCGCGATCTTCATGCCATCGCCCCGTCGATCGCGATCACCTGGCCGGAGATGTAGCCCGCCTCGTCGGAGGCGAGGAACGCGACCAGCGCCGCGACCTCGTCGGGCTGACCGGCGCGCTTCATCGGCACCAGCGCGCTGATCGCTGAATCGGTGAACGCCTGCGCGGCCATCGGCGAGGCGATGACGCCGGGCGCGACCGCGTTCACGGTGACGCCGCGCGGCGCGAGCTCGAGGGCGAGCGAGCGCGTGGCGCCGTGCAGGCCGGCCTTCGCCGCGGCGTAGTTGGTCTGCCCGCGGTTGCCGCGCAGCGCGGCGACCGACGACAGGCTGATGATGCGCCCCCAGCGCGTGCCGATCATCGGCAGCAGCAACGGCCGGGTGACGTTGAAGAAGCCGTGCAGCGACACCTCCACCACGCTCTTCCACTGCTCCCCGGACATCCCGGCCATCGGCGCATCGGCGTGTATCCCGGCGTTGTTCACCACGATCTGGACCGGCCCGTCGCCAAGCAGCTTCTCGAGCGCGCGGGCTGTTTCTTGTTCGTTCGTAACATCGAAAGCAACCGCCTCGGCGGCTCCACCGCCGGCTCGGATCTCCTGCGCCACGCGCTCGGCTTCGGCGAGATTGCGGTTCGCATGCACCGCGACGTGTCTTCCCGCCGCGGCGAGCCGGCGGCAGATCGCCGCGCCGATGGCGCCGCTGCCGCCGGTGACGAGCGCCTTGATCATTTCAGGACCATCGAAAGCCGTCCCTTCAGCAGCTCGCGTCCTCCCCCCTCGATGCGGAAATCGTACAGCAGCCGGCCGCCTTCCGCCGCGACCCTGGCGGCGCACACGGTGATATCATCGGTTTCCGCGTCGAGGCGCTCCACGAAGCAGGCGACGTCGCGCAGGCCGGCGAGATAGCCAACCCGGGGTTGTTGAGACTTGTTGATCAAGCCCCCATGGACCGCAACCGCCTGAGCCGCGTACTCGACGCCCATGATCGCGGCAAGCCCGTCGCGGCCGCGCAGCGGGTTCGCCGGATCGCGGTGGCTGGCGGCGCGGCAGACGATCGTGTCTTCGGTCCACTCGAGCACGTCCTCGAGCAGGCACATCGCTCCCTGGTGCGGCACCAGCTCGTGGATCGGCTTCATCCGCTTTTTCGCACCTGCAACACGCCGTCGGCCAGGGGAAGCCGCACCAGTGCGTCCCCCGGCCGCGCCAGCGCGGCAAGCAGCGGCAGGCACGCGGCCGCCGCATTGCCTTTGAAATCGGGCAAGGGTGACGGGGTTGGCGCCGCGTCGTGTCCCACGGATATTTCCAACCCGTTGCCTGGCTCCAAAGCCAGGGCGGCGGCAAAGCCATGCTGCACCGGCCGGTGGACGGCGAGCGGCGGCGGGTAGGGCAGGTCCACGGCGACGAGCAATACCGGCTGGCCCTCGGTCGCGACCTGGCAGGCGGCCTCGAGCAGCCCCGCGGCAAACGAGCTGTCGTAGGCGCAGAGCGCGGTCGACGGCGCGGGAGAGCGCGCGCCGATGCTCCAGTACCCGGTCGCGGCGTTGTGCACCGAGTTGTGGAAATCGGTCGGCGAGACCGCGGCCGCCGGCGTGGCGAGCGCGGTGCAGAGGCGGTGCACGATGTCGCCGTCGCCGTCGCTCGACGCGAACACCACCGCGAGCTTGGCGGCGTCGAGCCCTGAATTCGCCACCGCCTCCTGCGCGGCGGCGAGGGCCCAGGCCACCGTGGGCGCTGCGCGCCGCCGCTCCGCGGCGGGCAGCAGGTTGACCGAGGGCCTTGCCACGGGTTCGGGCTTGAAAGCGCTTTCGCCGCGCAGCACGCGCGCCGCCGCCGCCCAGCCCACCAGCCCCGGCGCGAGCAGCCCTATGCCGCGAACACCAAGCTGCAGTTGCTGCCTCCGAAGCCGAAAGAGTTGGACAGGGCATGCCGCAGCCGGGAGTTGCGGTTCTGCAGGACGATCTGGCTTTCCAGGCCCGGCTCGATCGCGCTGCTGTTGAGCGTTGCGGGGATGAGGCCGTGCTCGAGCGCGAGGAAGCACACGACGGCCTCGACGATGCCGGCGGCGCCGAGCGTATGCCCGGTCCACCCCTTGGTGGAGCTCACCGGCACGCTTGCGCCGAACAGGCGCACGATGGCGCGGTCCTCGGCGCGGTCGTTTGCGGGCGTGGCGGTGCCGTGCGCGTTGACGTAGTCGATCGCAGCCGGCTCGAGCCCCGCGCGCGCGAGCGCCTGGCGCATCGCGGCGAGCGCGCCTTCGCCCTCGGGCTGCGGCGTGGACATGTGGTACGCGTCGCTCGATTCGCCATAGCCGACCAGGGCAATGGCCGATTCGTTCTTTTGGAGAAGAGCAAAACCGGCGGCTTCACCGATCGACATGCCCTTGCGCGCGGCGTCGAACGGCCGGCAGGGCTCGTCGGACACCAGCTGCAGCGAGGAGAAGCCGTGCAGCGTCGTCAGGCACAGGCTGTCCACGCCGCCCACCACGGCCGCGTCGGCCACGCCCGCTTCGATGTAGCGCGCGGCGCTTGCGAACACCTTCGCGCTCGAGGAGCAGGCGGTGGAAATCGTCATCGCCGGTCCTTCGAGCGCCAGCGCGCGGCGCACGAAGTCGGTCATCGAATAGAGGTTCTGGGCGTAGCGGTAGCGCAGGGTTTGGAGTTCTTTGGTTCTATAGGCCAATTCCGTTTGCAAGATGCCCGAGGTGCTGGTGCCGAGGAGGACTGCGACCCGCTTCGCGCCGTATTTGGCCCGCGCCTGCGCAACGGCGTCCATGAAGCCGTCCTGCGCCAGCCCGAGCTGCGCGAGGCGGTTGTTGCGGCAGTCGAACTCGGCCAGCGCGCCGGCGACCGGCTCGTCTTCCAGGCCGGCGACGCGGCCGATCCAGGCGCGCAGCTCGGCGCGGTCGAAATCGTTCGGCTTGAGGCCGCCCGCGCCGCGGCGCAAAGCGTCGAGCATGGCCGCGAGGCCGCGCCCGAGCGCGCTCGTCGCCGTGTATGCGGTGATGGCTAGCGGCTTCACCTGCGGCCGAAGGAAGCCGAAACCAGGAACGCGGCCAGCGCCCCCACCGTTACGGTGAGCCCGATCGCGTACAGAACGGGATTGGAGGAGAACGCGAGCGTGCCGAAAGCGATCAGCGTGGTGGCGCAGGTCACGTACAGCGCGAACAGCGTGCGGCTGCGTGCCGCCGGGTCCTCTTCAGGCCGGTCGAAGAACAGCGCGTAGTTCAGGCCGATGCCCATCACCAGCAGCATCGCTATCAGGTGGAACACGGTCAAGCGCTGGCCGACGAGGTGCAGCACCGCCATGCTCAGCAACAGCGCGAGCGCAACGGGCAGCACCACCTGGAGCACGCCGCGCGCCCGGCGCAGGCCCAGGGCGAGCGCCAGCACGATCACCGCCATGCCGAGGGCGCTCAGGCGCAGCGCCTCGCGCCGGTAGCCCGCGAGCAGCCGCTCCGACTCGGCCTTCAGGTCGAGCACCGGGACCTCAGATTCGAGCGCCCGCGTATCCGATACGCCGTAGAGGGGAACCAGTACGGCCCACTCGACGCCTGTCCGGAGTACCAGAGCGTCCAGTTTCAAACCCAGCGCAGTGCCGCGCAGGTCCTCGGCGGCGAGCGGGCCGCGGCGGCGGGCCTCTTCCACCTCGCGCAGGAAGGGCTCGAATGCGCCGCGCTGGTACGGGAGGCCGCGTAGCGCCTGCTCCAGGTTTTTCCGTAAAGAAACCGGATCAGGAAGGGCGGCTAGACGTCGCTTCTGCTCGGCGGCGCTGGGGAGATAGCGCGTCGCGAGGTCGTAGCCGCGGAGTACGCCGCGCCGGACCAGCTCCCCGAGCTTGCCTTCGAGCGCCTCGGCGCGCTCGAGCGCCGCCTCGCGGTCCGGCGCGCGCACTACGAGGAGATGGCGGATGTCGGGAGCGCCGAGCTCGCGGCGCAGCTCGCGGTCGGCGGCCTTGAGCCGCTCGGGAACCGGGTTCATCGCCGCCAGGTCGTCCTCCCACAAGGTGTTTGAGCTCAAATAGAGGAACACCGCTGCGCCGGCGGCAAGCACCCAGATGAGGGGCGCAAGCCGCCGCAGCGCCACGAGCGAGGGCACGGCAAAGGCGCGCGGCGCAATCGCGCCGGGCCCGGCGAGCGCCGGCACGACCTCGCGCGTGACGAGGCCCGCTACCAGGACGCCGCTCATGGACAACAGGCCGAGCTGGGCGAGGCCGGCGAAGCTCGAGAGCAGCATCGTCAGCCCGCCGAGCGCCGTGGTCAGCACGGCGAGCCGCAGCGTCGGCCAGATGCGCGCCAGCGCGCGGCTCAGGCTCTCGCCTGGTGCGGCATTCAGGCAGGCGTAGCTCGGGTAGTCGACCGCCTCGCCGATCAGCGTGGCGCCGAATCCCAGGGTGATCGCGTGGACGTTGCCGAAGGCGAGGCTGACCGCCGCGACGCCGACGACGAGGCCGCTCACCACGGGGACGAAACAAAGCGCCACCACGCGCGGCCGGCGGTACACGCGCAGCATGAGCAGCAGCACCAGAGCGCCCGAGACGAGCGAGAGCAGCCAGGCCTCGCGCTCGATCGCCTCGCGCGACGCGGCGGCGAACACGCCCGCTCCGGAGAGTTCCAGGGTGATGTCGGTAGTCGGTACGGCTTCCCGGATGGTTCTTATCGCCTGTTCCTGCCCGAGAGCGTCGAAGCCGCCCGCCAGGGTCTCGGCGACGAGCAGCGCACGCTTCCCGTCGGCCGAGAACCACACCCCGGCGCGCTTCGCCGGCGCGGCGGCGGGCAGCCGCTCGGCGATGCGGCGCAGTTCCCCGGTCGGATCGCGCGGCAGCACTTTGCGCAGCGCGCTCCCGGCCTGCGTGCCGAGCTCGGCGAGCGCCGACTCCAGCGCCGCGCGCAGCGGCTGCGCGCCGAAGCGCTCGGCGGCGGCCGGGCTGAGCACGTAACGGTGGCTCATGAGGGCTTCGCGGTCGGCGCGCAGCCCCTCGGCGCCGCCGTTCTGCACCGCGGCGAACAGGCCGCTCGCGCGCAGCTCCTCCGCGATCGAGCCGCTGGCGGCGGCGAGGCGCTCTTCGGGCGCGCCCCCCAGCGCGACCAGCAGCGCGCGCGAGGCGACGCCGCTCTTCATCTGCTCGAGCAGGAGCTGCTGGGCCGGCGTCGCCGAGGGCGGCAGGAAAGCGCCGAGGTCGGCGATCACGCGCGTGCGCGCGAGCTGCCAGGCGCTGAATGCGAGGACGACGAGCCATAAAGCGACCGCGAGAAGCGGCCGCTTATTGCCCACGCTTATTTCCCACACCTACTTCCCATCGTGCAGGATGGTCATCACCGAGCGGTCGCCGCCGGTCTCGGCGATCTCGATGCGCTTCAGGCGCGCCGCGGCGCCCGCCAGGACGATGCTGTCGACCGCGCCCTTGACCTGCGCATCGCGCGGCACGAGCTGCAGCCGCCAGGCGGCGCGGTGGCCTGAGAACTGCACCCGGTAGTGGCGCTCGAGCTGCGCCAGGTCGCCGGCGAGGGTCGCGCGCACGCTTTCCACCAGCGCGCCGACGCCCGGCTGCTCGCGCAGCGAGAGGGTGGTAACTTTCTTCGTGTTGGCCAGCGTGAGCGTGTCGCCGTCGACAGTGAGCAATTCATCGAAAGGCGATTGCACGTGCTTCGACAGCCGGTTCGGCCGCTCGTAGCTCAGGCTGCCCTTGAGCTCGAGCGGCCGCGTGAGCAGCGCGATATGCCGCGTCTCGACGAAGCGGGTGCGGCTGGCGGGCACTTGCGCCATCTCGCTCATCAGGGTTTTCAAATTCCAGTCGTCCGCCGGGAAAACGCCCGAGGATATTCCTGTGAGCAATACCCCGGCGACCGCGCTACGCGCGCCAGAAATCATAGAAGTTGAACCAGTTGTAGGGCGCGAGGCGGCAGTGGTGCTCGAGCCGCGCGGCGTAGCGGGCGATCCACGGCTGGAGCTCGGCGCCGCGGTCCTGCCGGCCGACCGAGACCTCGTCGGCGAACGGCTCGAAGTGGATGGCGTAGCGCCTGCCGCCGCGGTACAGGCCGAAGAACAGCACTACCGGCGCGCCGAGGATCGCGGCGAGCAGCAGCGGCCCCTGCGGAAAGCTCGCCGCGGCGCCGAGGAAATCGCAGCGCACGGTCTTGTCCGACTTGAGGTAGCGGTCGCCGAGCATGCCGACGATCTCGCCGCGCTCGAGGCACTCGCGCACCCGCAGCAGGGTCTCGGGCCGCCCGAGCGGAATGACGCGGCTCCGCAGCTCCGGGCACAGCTCGGCCGCGACCGCCTCGGCATTCGACGCGTTGTCGGGATACAGCAGCACGTTGACCGGCAGCCTGTGCTCGATGCTGCCGATGACGCGCAGCACCTCGAAGCTGCCGATATGCGCGCCGAGCAGGACGCAGCCTTTCCCCTTCGCCAGCGCCTTTTCGACCGCTTCCAGGCCGTGCTGCTCGACGTCGTACTCGCTGCTGCGCCCGGCGAGGAAGTACACGCGGTCGTGCAGCGTCTTCGCGAAGGTCAGGTAGTGGCGCGCAACGTCCATGAGCCGCGCCGGCCTGCCGAGCACGCGCCCGAGATACTCGCGCGACGCGGCGCGCGCGCGCCGCGACGATGCCAGGAAGTAGGCGCAGGTCGGGTACAGCAGCAGCCGGCCGAAGGCGTGGCCGACGCTGAGCAGCAGCCGCACCCCGGCCTTCATGGCGAGCAGGCTGCCGCGCTCGCGCTGCTCGAGCCACACCGCGCTCATGCGAATGCGAAGCTCCCGGAGGCGATGAGCGTCTCGCCGCGCAGCACGGTGAATTTCTGCTTTTCGATGTGGATCACGAATTCCTCGCCGGGACGCAGCGGCGCGTGGAACTTCACCGAGGGCAGGGTGATGCGGGAACTCCCCTTGCTCGCCTCCTTCAGTACCAGGTCCAAAAGCACGACGCCGGGGACGATCGGCTCGCCGGGGAAGTGGCCCGCGAGAGCAGGGTGGTCGGGCGGGATCGTCATGACGCGGCCTCGGTTTCGAGCGCGGCGACGAGCTCGAGCAGCGCCTGGCGCGTGAGCTTGCCGTTCTCGTTGCGCGGCAGGGCGGCGACGAGGTGCAGCGGCCGCGGCAGGAACGCCGGGTCGATGTGCTGGCGCAGCGCGGCGCGCAGCGCGCGCACGCTGCGCCCCGGCGCGACGACCAGCGCGCCGAGGCGCGCCGCGCCTTCGTTCAGGTAGAAAACGCCGTCGTGCACCCCTTCGATGCGCGCGAGCGCGGCATTGAGCGCTTCGAGCGAAGTGCGCTTGCCGGCGATCTTCACCAGGTTGGTTTCCCTGCCGAGAAGCGTGAACTGGCGCGCGCCGCGGCGCTTCAGCCGGTCGGCTATGCGCTGCGCCTGGACGATGTGGCCGCCCTGCACCCAAAGCTCGCCCCCGCGCTCGCTCAGGGCCACGCCCGGGCAGAGCTCCCAGGCGTCGTCGCTTGCGGTGCGGCGCATCGCGATCATGCCAGCCTCGCTCGAGCCGTAGATCTCGAAAATGGGTGCGTTCCACAACCGCTCGGCATCCCGGGCGAGGCGGGCATCTAGCGGCATGGTCGAGCTCACCACCCCCGCGAGGCCCGGCAGCGCCTGCCGCGCCTCGACGCACGCGCGCAGGTGCAGCGGCGAGGTCATGAGCCAGCGCGGCGCCGCCACTGCCGCAGCGGCTTCAGCAAGATCTGCGGGAAGCAGGGGCCGCGCCGAGTGCACCGCGAGGCCGTTCTGCCAGGGAAACATCACCGTCGATTCGAGCCCGAACATGTGCTGCGGCGGGATCGTGCCCACGACGCTGCCCGCGGGCTCGAGCCGCAGCCCCAGCGCGCGCGCGCCCGCGACCAGCGAGCCCCAGGTCTTGGCATGCCCGAGCGGCCGGCCGGTGCTGCCCGACGTGAACACGATGGCAGCGACGAGGTTTTCCTCCACAGCGAGAGGTTGCGCAGTTGTGCTTTGCATTTCGCCCGGGGCGAGAACATCTTCATCAGTCAGACGGTGAGCATCGCGTCCTTCGCACGAGTCACGCACCGCCTGCGGCGCGCGGCTCGGCGGCAGCAGCGTCGTCCGGCCCGCGACCAGAGCGGCGGCGAAGCCGAGCATGAAGGCGTAGCGGTTCTCGCAGAGGTTGAGGACGTATTGCCGCTGCGGCAGCCGCGCGGCGAGCGAGCGCACCGCCGCTTCGAACTCCGCCACCGTCACGGCGGAGCCGCGATTCACCGCCAAAACGGCTTCCGGGCGGTGGCCGGCGAGCACGGGCAAAGCCATGCTTGTAATCCTAGCGCTCGAACAGGTCGGTGCGGCGCACGTTGCGCAGCAATTCGAGCGGCGACTGGTGCCGGTAGCCGCGGTAGCGCAGCCGGCGCCAGGCGAACTCGCCCAGAAACAGCGCCGCGACCAGCAGATAGTTGAGCAGGTTGGTGAACAGCGACCACGCGTCGCGGCTGCCCGACAGCGCGAGCAGCAGCGACGCAGCCGCCGCGCCGGCGAACAGCAGCGTCCAGAGCCAGGTCAGCATGCGCGTATAGGACGCGAGCTCGTCGCTCAGCGTGCCTTGCTCCAGGATGGCGAAGCGCGCGATCAGCGGTGTGCGCCCGCGCGCGAGCGTCCTGCCGAAGAGCCAGCACAGCGCGAGGTTTATCGCCACGGGCGGCACGTAAAGGATCCATTCATGAGGTGTCACAAGAAAGCACGTGGCCGCTGCGGCAGGAGGGGCGAGCCAGCGCGCGGGATGCTTCACGAAGATCGTGCTTGCAACGAAAGCAGCCAGCGCCGCGAGCAGGGCGAGCGCCGTAGCCGGACTTGCATAGTGAACGGTCGCGGGGTAGGCGAGGAACAGGGCCAACCCGAGGGCGCGCCATGCGAGCGAAGCGCCGACTGCGGTGTTACTGGCTGCGGCGCTCCGCAATGTGGGCGGCCAGCGCGCGGAGCGACCCGAAGATGCGGTCGTTGTCCGGGTCGTCCGAGCGCAGCTTGAAGCCGTACTTCTTCGAGATCGCGACCGCGATCTCCAGGATGTCGATCGAGTCCAGGCCCAGCCCCTGGTCGCCGTAGAGCGGCGCCAGGGGATCGATGCCGCCCGCCGGCACCTCGAGGTGCAGCACCTCGACCAGCATGTCGGCGAGCTCGCGCTCGAGCGTCGGCGCGGATTGGGCCAGGGCGGACATCAGATCAGCATCAACTGGGAGCGGATGGCCTTGTCCAGGTTCTGGATCCAGCCGTTGTAATTCTTGTGGATCATGCCGTCCGCGGCGTTCAGATTGGTGCTGTCGCGGTACTTGATGGTGTAGGACTTGGTGTCGTGCTCGATGTCGACCACCGCCAGGTGGGTGCGCAGCGCGATGCGCCCGGTCATCCTGCCGGGGGCGTCCTGCGTCAGCTGCCAGCCGAGCTGCGTGCCGGCGCGCAGGATCGCGGTGGCCACCTGGTTCATGTTCGCGCTCTTGCCCGGCGGCAGGATGATCGGCGCGTTCTGCACGTTGTAGATCGGTTGCTGGCCGGCGCAGCCGGCGAAAGCGAGCGCCGCGGCCGCAACCAGGATGGCGACTAGTCTCATTCTGATCTCCCCCTTCGATGAATAGTGCGACTTTCGGCGCGGATTATATCGCGCGGGGGGTGCTCGAAAGAATCCCACGATCAGGTGAATATTTGCCAAAACGCCGCACCGCCCGGGCGATGAGCGGGGTGCCGAGCAGCGTCGGAATCGCCCATGCCCACGCGGAATCCCAGTTCACCACGAGCAGGGCGGTGAGCAGCGCAATGCAGGAGCCACCTTGGCCGATGACGTGGACCTTCAGCCAGCCGGGGAAGCGCAGCTTTGCCGCTCCATAGCCCGCCAGCGCGAACGCATAGGAGCCGGTGGTGATCGGCAGGAACATCCAGAGGCGCTCCCAGTCGAGGATCGCAAGCGCGCCCGCGCTGACGCAGACCCCGAGCATCACCCAGTGGTAGGCCTCCCCGATGCGGGGATGGAAGCCCGGCCGCTTGCGGCTGAGCATGGCGAGCAGGCCCAGCAGGAGCCCCAGGGTTCCGAGCGTGATGTGTGCGAGCAGGAGCATGGCTTGACCTTGCGTAGGGTTAAGTTGACAATGACAACATAACCATACGGGACCATGTAGACAATGTCAACATACCATCACGGGGACCTGCGGGCGGCCGTGCTCGCCGCGGCCGCCAAGATCATCGAGAAGGAAGGCCCCGGGGGCCTCAGCGTGCGCGAGGCGGCGCGCCGGGCAGGGGTTTCCCACAACGCGCCTTACCGCCATTTTCCGGACCGCGATGCGCTTCTCGCGGCGATCGCCGCCGAGGGCTTCGAGCTTCTGAAAAAGGCGATTGAAAACCGGAGCGGGCGCGAGATGGGCGAGGCCTACGTGCGGTTCGCCCTCGAGCATCCGCAGCGCTTCCGGCTGATGCTCGGCGGACAGCTGCCGCTTGATCGATATCCCGAGTTGCGCGCCCGGGCGCAAGGCACTTTCGGCAAGCTCCAAGAGGCCTTTGCAGGACTGGGGGCCGAGGCGAGCTTTGCAGCCGCTGCCGCATGGTCGCTGGTCCACGGGCTCGCGCACCTGATCCTCGACGGACACTTCGAAAACAGCGAAGACTTCGTCAGGAAGGTGCTAGGCGCAATGCGCTTCGCGGCCACCCGGCGCGCGGTCAACCCAGAGGGTTCTCCCAGCGCAGGTCCTTGAAGCGGCCGAAATCGGCGTCACAGGAGGCGAGCGTCGCATCCTGGCTAATGGCGAGCGCTGCGAGATGCGCGTCGGTAGTCAGGTTGCCGGCGGCGCCGGTGGCCGAAAGCAGCCCGCGCATGACGTCCCACTGGGCATCGTTTTCCCGCGCGACGCGGACGTTGTCGAGCGCGAGCCAGGTATCGATCTTGTCGACGGCTGCGCCCAGGGAAAGCGGGCGCGGGAACACGCCGGGGCTGGTGGCGATGCGCAGGAACCCGAGGAGCACGATCCAGGGAAGGCCCACCGGCTCGTCTTCGCCGAGGATCTTCTCCCACCATGCGCGGCAAGCCGCGTGATGCGCAGAATCCGCGTTTACGGCGTACAGCAGGACGTTGAGATCGACGATCCTCACTTGCGCAGCGCGAGCTCGCGGGCGACCTCGCCGTCCTCGAGCGCGGCGGCCAGGGCGAGCGCCTTGTCGAGCGCGACGCGCGGCGCGCCCATGGCGTGGGGCTGCTCGCGGTATGCGCGCCGCTTTGCGGGGCGGGAACGCTCGGCTCGCATTCCGGCTCTCAGGGCGCGGTTGAGCAGCCGCGTCAGGCTCACGTTTTCGCGGCGCGCCTGCGCCTTCAGCTGCTCGAGCAGCTCGTCGTCGACTCTTACCGTAGTGCGCATGGTGTCATCATAGCATCACATCCGATGATGCTCCATCATCACGCCGCTTGCGTGTCAGCGCTCGGCGTAGGCGCTGAAGGCCGCGGCGCAGTTCTCCGGCGCCGCATGGCAGCGCAGCAGGCGGAAGGCCGGCCGCTCGGCGCGCACCGAGGGGCTGTGCGAGCCCCAGAGCTCGAGCGCCTTCGCCTTGTCGCCGCTCGCGATGGTCCCGGTCATCGCCGCGAGCAGCAGGTAGTCGGCCGCGTCGGTCACCAGCCGCTGGTCCGTGCCGAGCAGCGACGCGGCGAGCTCGGCCATGCGCGGCGCGTTGCGCGCGCCCACCGCCTGGAACAGCTCGAGCCAGCGGCGCTGGAAGTCCTGCAGCCCGGCGTAGCACGGGCTCGCAGTGATCCGCCGCCACACGGCGCCGGCGTCGTCGGGCGCCAGGTAGGGGTTCAGCGCCTTGGCGACGCGGATCGCGCTGTGCAGCCAGACGTCGAGCTCGCGTGGATTGCGGCATTCGATGAGGCGTACCTTGACGAGCTCGAGGTCCTTCTGCAGCTGCGTCGGCACCGACTCGGGCTCCGGCGCGCGCGCGCGCAGCAGGAAGTCGCGCGCGTACCAGGCGAGCCGCGTGTTCTCCACGCGCTCGAACGCGTATGCGCCCTGGAACAGCGGGTTGATCGGGCGCCGGCTGCGCGGCGGCTCGAGCAGCTCGAGCAGCGGCAGCTCGGCGTTGAGCAGCGCCACCACGTCGGTGGCGCTCTTTTCCATGAAGCGGTGGCGCGCGGCGTTGAGATCCAGCACCGGCGCGTAATCCGAGTTCGCCGGCATGCCGTAGCTCGCGAACAGCGGCTCGAGCGTGGCGCGGCCGCCGAGGTAGCGCGCGTCGATGTCGCCCGCGCTCAGCACGTGCACCGTCGCGAGCTCCTTGAACAGGCCCGGCTGCTCGAACACGCGCGCGAGCGCGGGCAGCGGCACCGGCGACTCGCCCGCCATGATCAGCAGGTCGTGGTCGCTCGGCGCGAATACCGCGTAGTGGGGAAACTCGGCGCCGAGCGCGCCGATCACCGTCGCCACCAGCGAGACGTCCATCTCGTAGAGCTGGATCCACTGCACCAGCAGCCCGCCGCGGTTGAGGTGGCCGCGGATGCGGCGGTAGAACTCGCGCGTGAACAGGCTAGCCACGCCGCTCACCCACGGGTTGGAGGGCTCGGAGATGATCAGGTCGTAGCGCCGGTTGCGCGTCGAGAAGAAGGTCTTGGCGTCGTCGATCAGGATCGCGCCGCGCGGGTCGGCGAACGCCGCGCTGTTGCGCGGCATGAAACCGCGCGCGGCTTCGGCCATCGCCGACTCGATCTCCACGGTCTCGACGCGCTCGACTTCCAGGCTCTGCAGCAGCGTGTGCGTGGTGAGCCCGGTGCCGATGCCGATCACCGCGACGCTGCGCGCCTCGGGCTTGAGCGCGAGCGGCAGCGCCGCGGTGAGCACCATGGTGATCTCGTCGGTGCCGCGCTCGCCGGCGCCCAGGTTGATCGAGCCGTCGGACTTGCCGTTGGTGCGCAGGCTGACGGCGTCGGGGTACTTCACCAGGTGCACCGTCGCGGTCTTGCCGTCCCTGTCGTAGAGGATGGTGGCGTCGCGCGAGGTGGCGAGCTCGCCGTGGCGGAACACCCCCGCGGTCATCTTGTTCACGTCGAGCCGCACGCCCAGGGTAAGCGCGGCGAACAGCGCCGCGCACGCCAGCGTGGCATACACGAAGCTCCTCTGCAGCGCGAGATAGTTCAGCAGCGCGAGCCCGAGCACCACGTCGAGAGCCGCGCCGGCGAGCAGCGTGCCCTTCAGCCCTGCGAGCGGCAGCCCGGCATGCACCGCGAGCAGCACGCCGCCGATCGCACCGAGCGTGTTGGCGGCGTACACCTGACCGATCGCCGCCTCGCCGGCGCCGCGGCGCAGCAGCGCGCCGGTGATGAGCGGCAGCGTCATCCCGGCGCAGAAGGTCGCGGGCAGCATCACCAGGGCCGCGATCGCCGCGCCCGAGACGTTGAACAGGAGGTACCCGGTGTCGCTGCGCGCCAGCCCTTTGAGCAGCGCTTCCATGAGCGTGAACGTGAAGTCGTACACCGGCAGCGTCGCGGCCGCGGCGATTCCCATCGCCACCTGCACCCAGGCGAGCAGCCGCACCGGGTCGCGCGCCGTGTCGACGCGCCGGCGCACCGCCAGGCCGCCGAGCGCCAAGCCGAAGATGAAGGTCGCGAGCATCAGCTCGAACGAGTGGGTCGAGGCGCCGAGCACCAGCGACAGCATGCGGATCCAGCTGATCTCGTAGACGAACGAGGCGAGCCCGGTGAAGAAGGCGACCGCAAGCAGCAAGACCAGATCAGCGTTTTCTTCGGATGTTTTCTTTACAACGGCATGTTGTGCGGGCCGCGCCAGCAGCCACACCACGAGCGCGATCAGCAGGTTGAGCACGCCCGCGGTGCGCAGCGTGCCCGGCAATCCCGCCCACGCGATCAGCACGAAGCCGCTGGCGAGCACGCCCGCGGCGCCGCCGAGGCTGTTGGTGAAGTAGAGCATCGCCAGCGACTCGCCCGCGGCCTCGCGCCGCGCCCGGACCAGCCCGGCGCTCATCAGCGGGAAGGTCATGCCGAGCAGCACCGACTGCGGCAGGATCAGCAGGCACGACACCGCGAGCTTGGCGCCGAGCGCGAGCCACTCGTTCCCCAGGCGCGGCAGCAGGCTCTCGTACGACCAGTCGGTCACGCAGGCGAACACCGGGTGGAAGGCGAGCGCGGCGAGCCCGATCGCCGCCTCGACGATGGCGTAGGCGGCGAGCGGGTTGGCGAGGCGCGCCGAGCGGCGGGCGCACCAGGCCGCGCCCGCCGCCATGCCGCCCATGAACACCACCAGCACGAGCGACTGGGCGTAGGCGGCGTGGCCGAGGAACAGCTTCAGGTAGTGCGTCCAGATCGACTCGTAGATCAGGCCGGCGAAGCCCGAGGCGGTGAACAGGACGTAGAACGCGGCGCGCGGCATCGGGGCCGATGCTAAGTTAAGAAGTGGCGTTGCGTCTTGCCGCGTTCTACTTCGCGTTTTTCGCGTACGCCGGCGCGTACGTGGCGTACTTTCCTCTCTATCTCGCGGACCGCGGCCTGGGCGCGGTGGAGATCGCCGCGGTGCTCGCGCTGCCGCCGCTCGCGCGCATCTTCGCGCCCGCGGCGTGGGGCTGGGTCGCCGACCGCACCGGCGCGCACCGCGCGATCGTGGCGTTCTCCTGCGCGGTGACAGCGGTGGCTTTTGCCTTTCTGCCGTTCACACCCCAAATCGCCTTGCTGATTGCGCTGATGAGCGTGCTCTCCGCCGGCGCGCTGCCGCTCGTCGAGGCGATCACGCTGGGCTCGCTCGCCGGCCGGTCGGGCCCTCAGTTGGGTCACTACGGCCCGATCCGGCTGTGGGGCTCGATCGGCTTCATCGCCGTGGTGCTGGCGGGCGGCGCGTGGCTCGACCGCCAGCCGGTCAGCACGCTCCTGGCCGCGCTCGTCGCGTTGATGCTCGTCACGCTCGGCGCCGCGCTGGCGTTGCCGGCCGTCAAGCCGGTTGCGATTTCCGAAAGGGCGATTTTTCGGGTGAACCCGGAAGCGCGCGCGCTCCTCGGCGCGGGATTCTGCAACGCGCTCGCGCACGGCGCCCTGTACGCCTTCCTCAGCCTGCACCTCGAGCGCGAGGGCTACAGCGGCACGATGATCGGCGCGCTCTGGACCGTCGGCGTGCTCGCCGAGATCCTGGTGTTCCTCTGGCTGCCGCAGCTGTTCAGGCGCTTTGCGCTTTCTGCAATCCTGATCTTCAGTTTGGCGAGCGGAGTGGTCCGTTTCCTTGCTATCGGCTGGGGGGCGGGCGAGCTCTGGATAGTCCTGCTGGCGCAGTTGCTGCACGCCGCCACCTTCGGCGCCTTCCATGCGGCCGCCGTCGCTGCGGTGCACCGCGTTTTTCCGGCAAGCGCGCAAGCCCGCGGCCAGACGCTGTTTTCCGGCGTCGCCTACGGCGCCGGCGCGGCCGCCGGGATGGTGATCGCGGGCTGGGCCTGGGACGGCGGCGGCGCGGGCCTGGCTTTTTCAGTCTCTGCCCTGGCAGCGCTCGCGGGCGTATTCTTTGCTCGGCAGCTGAAACGAGCCGACCTATGAGGTGTCAATAGCTCCATGAAGCGCGCATCCATTGCATCCCTGGCGGCCGCGGCGGCTTTGCTTTCGGGCTGCCAGTCCGTCGACACGACCCAGGGCGGCGCCGTCGGCGTCGAGCGCCCGCAGCAGATGATGGTGTCTTCGCAGGAAGTCGAGGCGGGCGCGAGGAAGGCCTACGCGCAGATGATGGCGGAAGCGCAGAAGAAAGGCGTCCTCGACAGGGATCCCGCCGTGGTGAAGCGCATCCAGGCGATCACGCAGCGGCTGATCCCGCATACCACCGTGTTCCGCCCCGACGCCGCCAAGTGGGCGTGGGAAGTGCACGTGATTTCGGTCGAGGAAGTGAACGCCTGGTGCATGCCGGGCGGCAAGATGGCGATGTACACCGGCCTGATGCAGAAGCTCAACGCCACCGACGAGGAGATCGCCGCGGTGATGGGCCACGAGATCGCGCACGCGCTGCGCGAGCATGCGCGCGAGCGCATTTCCCGCCAGATGGGAACGCAAATGGCGGTCGGCATCGCCGGCGCGCTGCTCGGCATCGGCAATCTCGGGCAGAGCATCGCCGGCACGGTGGCCGACGTGACGCTCAACCTGCCGAACTCGCGCCTGCACGAGACCGAATCCGACCGCATCGGCGTCGAGCTGGCGGCGCGCGCCGGCTTCGATCCGCGCGCCGCGGTCAGCCTGTGGCAGAAGATGGCGAAGGTGTCGAGCGGCGGCCAGCCGCCGAAGTTCCTGTCGACGCACCCCTCGCACGCGGATCGGATCAAGGACCTGCGCGAGTACTCCGCCAAGGTGATGCCGCTCTACACCAGGGACAAATAACCTAAAATCTCCTTTTTTCGCAGCCAACATGGGAAGCACGCTCTACGACAAGCTCTGGGATAGCCACGTCGTCCACGTCGAGCAGGACGGCACGGCGCTGCTTTACATCGACCGCCACCTGGTCCACGAGGTGACGAGCGCGCAGGCCTACGACGGGCTGCGCGCCGCCGGCCGCAAGCCCTGGCGCTCCGAATCGGTGGTCGCGACCGCCGACCACAACACCCCGACCACGAACTGGAGCGAGGGCATCGAGGGCGTGCGCGACCCGATGGCCAAGCTGCAGATCACGACCCTCGACGCCAACATGAAGGAGTTTGGCGCCAAGGTGTACTTTCCTTTTTTGGATAAAAGGCAAGGAATTGTCCACGTCATCGGACCCGAGCAGGGCGCGACGCTGCCGGGCATGACGGTGGTGTGCGGCGACTCGCATACCAGCACGCATGGCGCCTTCGCCTGCCTCGCTCACGGCATCGGCACCTCCGAGGTGGAGCACGTGCTCGCCACGCAATGCCTGGTCACCCGCAAGGCGAAGAACATGCGCGTCGCGGTCGAGGGGCCGCTCGTGCCCGGGGTGACGGCGAAGGACGTAGTGCTCGCGATCATCGGGCGCATCGGCATCGCGGGCGGCACCGGCTACGCCATCGAGTTCGCCGGCAGCACCATCCGGGCGCTGTCGATGGAAGGCCGCATGACGGTGTGCAACATGTCGATCGAGGCCGGCGCGCGCGCGGGCATGGTCGCGGCCGACGACACCACGCTCGAGTACATCAAGGGTCGCAAGTTCGCGCCCAAGGGCGCCGAATGGGAGCGCGCCGCGACGTACTGGCGCACGCTGAAGAGCGACCCCGACGCAAGCTTCGACCGCGAGGTCACCCTGGACGCACGCGAAATCCGGCCGCACGTCACCTGGGGCACCTCGCCCGAGATGGTGGTTGCGGTCGACGAAGCCGTGCCCGATCCGGACAAGGAAAAAGACGGCGCGCGGCGCGAAGGCATGGAGCGCGCGCTGCAGTACATGGGCCTCAAGCCGCGCACGCGCATCACCGACGTCGGCATCGACAAGGTGTTCATCGGCTCGTGCACCAATTCGCGCATCGAAGACCTGCGCGCCGCCGCTGCGGTGGTCAAGGGCAGGCGCGTCGCTTCGAATGTAAGGCTTGCCCTCGTGGTTCCCGGCTCGGGTCTGGTCAAGACCCAGGCTGAAGCCGAAGGGCTCGACCGGATTTTCCGCGACGCCGGCTTCGAATGGCGCGAGCCCGGCTGCTCGATGTGCCTCGGCATGAACCCCGACCGCCTCGAGGCGGGCGAGCGCTGCGCGTCGACCTCGAACCGCAACTTCGAGGGCCGCCAGGGCGCGGGCGGGCGCACGCACCTCGTCAGCCCGGCGATGGCCGCCGCGGCCGCAATCGCCGGTCACTTTGTCGATATAAGAAAATGGACAAGTTCACGATCCTGAGCGGGCTGGTCGCGCCGCTCGACCGCGCCAACGTCGACACCGACCAGATCATCCCGAAGGAGCACCTGAGCTCGATCAAGCGCACCGGCTTCGCCAAGGGGCTGTTCAGCGCCTGGCGCAAGGACCCCGGCTTCGTGCTGAACCAGCCGCGCTACCAGAGCTCGACGATCCTGCTCGCGCGCAAGAACTTCGGCTGCGGCTCCTCGCGCGAGCACGCGCCGTGGGCGCTGATCGACTACGGCTTCCGCTGCGTGATCGCGCCCTCGTACGCCGACATCTTCTTCACCAACTGCTTCAAGAACGGCCTGCTGCCGGTGGTGCTGAGCGAAGCCGAGGTGGACCGCCTGTTCCACGAATGCATGGCGTTCCCTGGTTTCAAGGTGACCGTCGATCTTGAGCAACAAACCGTGGCCTACGACACCCACACCATGCGCTTCGAGATCGACCCCTTCCGCAAGCACTCCATGCTGAACGGGCTCGACGAGATCAGCCTCACGCTGCGCCAGGCGGACAGGATCCGAGAGTTCGAGTCGCGGCGCAAAGCGCAGTACCCCTGGTACTTCTAGGATGAAAGTCGCCGTTCTGCCCGGTGACGGCATCGGGCCGGAGATCATTGCGCAGGCCGTCAGGGTGCTGCAGAAGCTGGACCTCTCGCTCCAATTTGAGACCGCGGTGAGCGGCGGTGCCGCCTATGACGCCGCGGGAGATCCGCTGCCGGCCGCGACCCTGAAGGTGGCGCAAGAAGCCGACGCGGTGCTGTTCGGCGCGGTCGGCGATCCGCGCCACGACAGCCTGCCGCGCGCCAAGCGGCCCGAGCAGGCGCTGCTGCGGCTGCGCAAGGAGCTCGGCCTGTTCGCCAACCTGCGCCCGGCGCGCGTGCATCCCGAGCTCGCCGGCGCGTCGTCGCTCAGGCCGGAAGTGGTGTCGGGCCTCGACCTCCTGATCGTGCGCGAGCTGACTGGGGACATCTATTTCGGCGAACCCAAGGGCATCCGGCAGGTCGGTGAAACCCGGGAAGGCTTCGACACCATGCGCTACAGCGAGCCCGAGATCCGGCGCATCGCGCGCGTCGCGTTCGAGGCGGCACGCCAGCGCAGCAAGCGCGTCTGCTCGGTCGACAAGGCGAATGTGCTGGAGACGTCCCAGCTCTGGAGAGAAGTGGTCACCGACGAGGCGAAGAAATACGCCGATATCGGGCTGTCGCACATGTATGTGGACAACTGCGCCATGCAGTTGGTGAGAAATCCGAAGCAGTTCGACGTGATCGTCACCGGCAACATGTTCGGCGACATCCTGTCCGACGAGGCCTCGATGCTCACCGGGTCGATCGGCATGCTGCCCTCGGCATCGCTCGGCGAGCGCGGCAAGGGGCTGTACGAGCCGATCCACGGCACCGCGCCCGACATCGCCGGCAAGGGCGTGGCGAATCCGCTGGCGACCATTCTTTCCGCCGCGCTGATGCTGCGCCATTCGCTCGGCCAGCCTGAGGCGGCGGAGCGCATCGAGCGAGCCGTCTCCCGGGTGCTGCAATCGCAACTGAGAACCGCGGACATCCATACGCCGGGGATGCGCAAGGTCGGCACCGAAGAAATGGGCGACGCGGTGCTGGCGGCGCTATAAACTACTGTTTATGTTGAGAGTCGGAATCGTCGGGTGGCGCGGAATGGTCGGCTCGGTGCTCGTGCAGCGCATGCGCGAGGAGCGGGACTTCGACCATGTCGAGCCGGTCTTTTTCTCGACCTCGCAGGCGGGCGGCAAGGGCCCGGGGATCGGCAAAGCAGTAGCAGCGGTGAAGCAGGCCGCCGACATCACCGCGCTGAAGAAGCTGCCGGTGATCATTTCCTGCCAGGGCGGCGACTACACCTCCGAGGTCCACCCGAAGCTGCGCCGCGATGGCTGGAAAGGCTACTGGATCGACGCCGCGAGCGCGCTGCGGATGAGCGACGACGCGGTGATCATCCTCGACCCGCTGAATCTGGATCTGATCAAAGCGGCCATTGCCAAAGGCGTGAAAGACTACATCGGTGGAAACTGCACCGTGAGCCTCATGCTGATGGGCATGGCGGGCCTGTTCCAGCGCGACGAGGTCGAGTGGATGACCAGCATGACCTACCAGGCGGCCTCGGGGCAGGGCGCGGCCGCGATGCGCGACCTCGTGGCGCAGATGGCGGTGCTCGGGGACAGCTCCCGCCGGCTGCTGGACGACCCCGCCGCGGCGATCCTCGACATCGACCGCGCCGTCAGCGACTCGATGCGCTCGCGCGAGCTGCCGAGGGAGAACATCGGCTACCCGCTGGCGGGAAGCCTGCTGCCCTGGGTCGACAAGGACCTCGGCAACGGCCAGAGCCGCGAGGAGTGGAAGGCGCAGGCCGAGGCGAACAAGATCCTCGGGCGAAATGGGAAGAACGGCACCAGCAACGCAATCCCGATGGACGGGATCTGCGTGCGCGTCGGCGCCATGCGCTGCCACAGCCAGGCGCTCACCATCAAGCTGCGCCGGCCGCTGCCGATGGCGGAAGTCGAGGACATGCTGGCCGAGGCCCACGACTGGGTGAAAGTCGTGCCGAATCGAAGGGAAGAGAGCCTCGCCGAGCTGACGCCGGCGGCGGTGACCGGCAAGCTTTCGGTGCCGGTAGGGCGGCTGCGCAAGCTGCCGATGGGGGAGGACTACCTGGCGGCGTTCACCTGCGGGGACCAGCTGCTTTGGGGCGCTGCCGAGCCCCTGCGGCGGATGCTGCGTATCCTTTTGGATGCGGGGGTAAAGCGGTAAAAATCAAGAAAGTTTCTCGATTTGCAGGCCTAAGCCCATGATGTTAAGTTACTTGGTCCTGCTAAGAAGACTCAGGGGTGGGAATACTTTGGGCAGAGCGATAGCCGTCGCGATCCTTGGAGCCGCGCTAGCGTGCGCAGCGCCGTTTGACGCGCACGCCGCCGGCCTCGGCAAGCTCACCGTTCTCTCGCCGCTCGGCCAGCCGCTGAACGCCGAGATCGAGATCGTAGCGCTGCGCCCGGGCGAGGAAGACACCCTGGTGGCGCGCGTCGCGCCGCAGGAGGCGTTCACCGCGGCCGGCATCGAGCCGAGCCACATCCTCAGCGGCATGCGCTTCGCGGTCGAGCGGCGCGACGGCCGGCGCTTCCTTCGCCTGACGACGCCGTCGCCGGTCAACGAGCCGTTCGTCGAGGTGCTCGTCGAGCTGCAGTGGGCCACGGGCCGCCTGGTTCGCGAATACACGTTCCTGCTCGATCCGCCGGAATACAAGGCGCCGCAGCCGATCGCGGCCGCGCCGCCCGCGCCGCCGAAACCGGCGGTCGAAGAAATGAAGCCGGCGCCGGCGGTCGAACCGCGGCCGATCGAGCCCGCAGCGCCGGTCATAGCGCCGGTCCCGACGCCGACCCCGCCTGCGGTTGCCGAAGCCCCGAAAGAACCGGCGAAGGAGCCGGCGCAGGAGCCCGCCAGGGAGCCTGCGAAAGAGGCAGCCCCGGCCCCGGAGCCGATCAAGGAAGCCGCCAAGGAGCCTGCCAGGCCGATCGAGGAACCGCAGACGCACGAGGTGAGGAAAGGCGACACCCTCGGCGCGATCGCGAAAGCCAGCCTGCCGCCGGGCGTGACGCTGAACCAGATGCTGGTCGCGCTCTACCGCGCGAACCAGGACGCCTTCATCCGCGACAACGTGAACCTGGTGCGCGCCGGGCGCATCCTCAACATCCCGTCGGCCGAGGCGATCGGCACCGTGGACGTGGAAGAGGCGAACCGCATCGTGCGCGCGAACAACGCGGAGTTCCGCGAGTACCGCGCCCGGCTCGCCGCCGTGCCGGCGCCCGCGGACGCCGCGCCGGGGCAGCGCGAGGCCGCCGGGGCCATCCAGCCCAAGCCCGAAGCGCCGAAGCCCGCCGCGCCGCAGGACCAGGTGCGGCTCTCCAAGGTCGACCCGCAGAAGCCGTCGGCGCCCGGGGCGCAGGCGGCGCGCGGCGACGACCTCGTGGCGCGCGAGCGCGCCCTGAAGGAAGCGCAGTCGCGCATCAGCGACCTCGAGAAGAACGTCGCCGATCTCCAGAAGCTGCTCGAGCTCAAGAACCAGCAGCTCGCCGAGCTCGAGAAGAAGGCGGCTGCGAAGCCCGCGCCTGCAGCGCCGGCACCCGCGCCAGCGCCCGCCGCCAAAGCGCCGGAAGCGCCCAAGCCTGCGCCGACCCCTGCGCCGGCACCCGCCGCCAAGGCGCCGGAAGCGCCCAAGCCTGCGCCGACCCCTGCGCCAGCCCCTGCAGCCAAGGCGCCGGAAGCGCCGAAGCCCGCTGCGCCGGCGGTGAAGCCCGCGCCCAAGCCGGCGCCGCCGCCGCCCGAAGTGGGCATCCTCGACCAGATCCTCGAGGAGCCGATATACATCGGCGCGCTCGGCGCCATCGTGCTCCTGCTGGTGGGCTACGCCTACTACGCCTGGAGAAAAAAAAAGGCCGTACACGCCAAGTTCCATGACAGCGTGATAGGAGCGGCCGCCGCGGGCGCGGCGGCCGGCGCGGCAAGCGTCACCGAGCCCACTCTCGGCGCGGCCACCCCCCCGGCGCAGCCCGCGGCGAGCCAGCCGCCGGCCGCGATGGCGGCGGAAGAGGTCGATCCGATCGCCGAAGCCGACGTCTACATGGCCTATGGCCGCGACGCCCAGGCCGAGGAGATCCTCAAGGAAGCGCTGCAGAAGGACGCGAAGCGCACCGCGGTGCACGCGAAGCTGCTCGAGATCTACGCCAACCGCAAGGATGCCAAGTCCTTCGAGCAGACCGCGCTCAAGCTGAAGAACCTCACCAACGGAGCCGGACCGGAGTGGGACAAGGCGGCCGCGCTCGGCCGCTCGCTCGATCCGCAGAACGGGCTTTATGCCGGTGCCGCGGGCGCTGCGGCAGGCGCCGCGGTGGCGCAGGCGGCGCCCGCGCCGGCCGCGGCAGCGCCGGCGCCTGCCCCTACGCTCGACTTCGACATCGGCGGCGCGGCGCAGGCACCGGCTTCCGCGCCCGACCCGCCGCTCGACGTAACGGTGCAGCCCAGGGGCCCCGACGCGGGGCTCGACTTCGACGTGAGCGGCGCGCCCCAGAAGAAGGATGTTTCGGCCGACGAGACGGTGGTCGTGTCCGCCGCGGACAAGACCGCCGGCCTGGATTTCAATCTTGACCTGGGCGCGGCGAAGGCCGAGCCAGCCGCTGCGCCGGCGCCCGCCGCCGCGGCGCCTGCGACCGACGCCGGCCTCAGCTTCGACCTCAACCTCGACCTCGGCGGCGACAAGAAGCCCGAGGAAGCGAAGCCCGCGGCGCCGGCCGACCTGTCGGCCATCAGCCTCGACCTCGGCGGATCGGACGCGACGGTCGTGGCGCCCGGCGGCACCGACCCGAAATGGCAGGAAGTCGCCACCAAGCTCGACCTCGCCAAGGCTTTCGAGGAGATGGGCGACAAGAAGGGCGCGCGCGAGCTGCTCAACGAGGTCATGAAAGACGGCGACGCTGCGCAGAAAGGCCAGGCGCAGCAGCTCCTCGCCAAGCTGGGCTAGGTTTTATCCGGATAGCTCTGGGACTGGAGTACGACGGCAGCCGTTTTCTCGGCTGGCAAACGCAGCCCGGCGGCGGCACGGTACAGGACGCGCTCGAGCCGGCGCTCGCCGCCATCGCCGGAACCGGAATCACCACCACCGCCGCGGGCCGCACCGATGCCGGCGTGCATGCGCGCCTCCAGGTGGTGCACTTCGATACCGATGCCCGGCGCCCGCCGTCGGCGTGGGTGCGCGGCGTGAACGCGCTGCTGCCCGACGCGGTGGCGGTGCTGTGGTCGCACGAGGCGGCGGCGGATTTCCACGCCCGCTACAGCGCGGCTGCGCGCACCTACCGCTACGAGCTGCTCAACCGCCCGGTGCGGCCGGCGCTCGCGGCGCGCTACGCCGGCTGGTTCCACCTGGCTTTGGACGTCGGAAAAATGCGCCAAGCCGCGGCGCTGCTCGTCGGCGAGCACGACTTCTCCGCGTTCCGTTCTGCCGAGTGCCAGGCGAAGTCGCCAGTGCGCACGATTCACCAGCTGGAGATCTCGAAGCAGGATGAGCAGATCAGCTTCGTGATACGAGCCAACGCATTCCTCCACCACATGGTGCGCAACCTCGTCGGCACGCTGGTCTACGTCGGCAAGGGCAAGCACCCGCCACAATGGGTTCATCACATTCTGGAATCCAAAGACAGGGCGAAAGCGGCACCCACGTTCGGGCCAGAAGGGCTGTACCTTGAGAAAATCGAGTACCAGCCGAAATGGGGACTGCCCGTTTGAGAACGCGAGTGAAAATCTGCGGCATCACGCGGCCGCGCGACGCAGCCGCGGCGGCCGAGGCCGGAGCGGACGCGATCGGCCTGGTGTTCTATCCGCCGAGCCGCCGCTTCCTGTCGCTCGAGCGCGCGCGCGAGATCCGCGACGCGCTGCCGCCGTTCGTGCAGAGCGTGGCGCTTTTCGTCAACCCGGACGCGGCGCAGGTGGCGCAGGTGCTCGGAGCCGTACGCCCGGCGATGCTGCAGTTTCACGGCGAGGAAACGCCCGAATTCTGCGTGCAGTTCGGCATGCCTTTCGTCAAGGCATGCCGGCTGAAGCCGGGGTTCGATGCGCTAGAATACCTGCGCCCTTTTGCGCGCGCCGCGGCCTGGCTTTTCGACAGCCACGTCCCCGAGTATGGCGGAGTCGGCGAGGCCTTCGATTTGTCCTTGCTGCCGGTGGTGAAACACCGGCCCGTCATCCTGTCGGGCGGGCTGGCGCGCGAAAACGTCGCCGCGGCAGTGCGCCGCGCGCGGCCCTGGGGCGTGGACGTATCGAGCGGCGTCGAGTCGGCGAAGGGCATCAAGGACGCCGCCAAGATCGCCGCCTTCATAGCAGAGGTCAGAAATGCGGATGTATGACCTGCCCGATGCCCGCGGACACTTCGGCCCCTACGGCGGCGTGTTCGTCGCCGAGACCCTCACCGCGGCGCTCGAGGAGCTGCGCATCGCCTACGAGCGCGCGCGCAAGGATCCGGCGTTCGAGGCGGAGTTCCGCCACGAGTTGAAGCACTACGTCGGCCGCCCCAGTCCAGTTTATTTTGCAAAAAGACTCACCGAGAAATGCGGTGGCGCCCGGATCTACATCAAGCGCGAGGACCTGAACCACACCGGCGCGCACAAGGTGAACAACACCATCGGGCAGGCGCTGCTCGCGCGCAGCATGCAGAAGCCGCGCGTCATCGCCGAGACCGGCGCCGGCATGCACGGCGTCGCCACCGCGACGGTGGCCGCGCGCTACGGCATGGAATGCGTCGTGTACATGGGCTCGGAGGACATCCGGCGCCAGTCGGCCAACGTCGCGCGCATGAAAATCCTCGGCGCGAGCGTGGTGCCGGTCGAGTCGGGCTCGAAGACGCTGAAGGACGCGCTCAACGAGGCGATGCGCGACTGGGTGACGAACGTCGACCACACCTTCTACATCATCGGCACCGTGGCCGGGCCGCATCCGTACCCGATGATGGTGCGCGACTTCCAGTCGGTGATCGGCGAGGAATGCCTCGTGCAGATGCCCGAGCTCGCCGGCCGTCAGCCCGACGCGATCATCGCCTGCGTCGGCGGCGGCTCGAACGCGATGGGGATCTTCTACCCCTACATAAAAAATCTGAAAGTCAGGCTCATCGGAGTCGAGGCGGCCGGCGAGGGCCTCTCCACCGGCAAGCACGCCGCATCGCTGTGCGCCGGCAGGCCCGGCGTGCTGCACGGCAACCGCACCTACCTGCTGCAGGACGCGAACGGCCAGATCACCGAAACGCACTCGATCTCGGCGGGGCTCGACTATCCCGGCGTCGGCCCCGAGCACGCCTGGCTCAAGGACAGCAAGCGCGCCCAGTATGTCGCGGTCAGCGATGACGACGCGCTCAAGGCGTTCCACGACCTGTGCCGCGACGAGGGCATCATCCCCGCGCTCGAGTCGGCGCACGCCGTGGCGCACGCCATGAAGATCGCGCCGTCGCTGCCGAAAGACGCGCTGCTGCTCGTCAACCTCTCGGGGCGCGGCGACAAGGACATGCACACCGTCGCCGAGCGCATGGGGATGAAGTTCTGACGATGTCGCGGATCCAGGGGTGCTTCCAGGCGCTTGCGCGCGACAAGCGCAAGGCGCTCATCCCGTACATCACCGCCGGCGATCCGCATCCGTCGCTCACCGTGCCGCTGATGCGCGCGCTGGTCGAGGGCGGCGCCGACATCCTCGAGCTCGGCGTGCCGTTCTCCGACCCGATGGCCGACGGCCCGGTGATCCAGCGCGCCGGCGAGCGCGCGCTGAAGCATGGCGTCAGGCTTTCCGATGTTTTGAAATTCATAATTGAATTCAGGAAAACCGACGACGCGACCCCCGTCGTGCTGATGGGCTACGCCAACCCGATCGAGGCGATGGGCGTGGAGAAGTTCGTCGCCGCCGCCAGGGCCGCGGGAGTCGACGGCGTGATCGTGGTGGACTACCCGCCCGAGGAATGCGAGCAGTTCGCCGCGCTCGCCAAGAAGGCGGACATCGACCCCATCTTCCTGCTGGCGCCGACGTCGACCGCGAAAAGGATCGAGCAGGTGGCGCGGGTCGGCAGCGGTTACCTCTATTACGTTTCGCTAAGGGGGATTACCGGGGCCAGCCATATCGATTTTTCGGAAATTACTTCAAAGATCCCGACGATTCGCGCCGCCACCCAGCTGCCCATCGGGGTGGGCTTCGGCATCCGCGACGCCGAGTCCGCGCGCCGCGTCGCGCAGGCGGCCGACGCGGTGGTGATCGGCAGCCGCATCATCCAGGAGATTGAAGCCGGCAGCGCCGACCAGGCGGTCGCGAGAGTAAAAGCATTTCTCAAACCCATCAGAGAAGCACTTGACGCATGAGCTGGCTGCAAAAGCTCCTGCCTCCCAAGATCCAGCGCACCGGCGCCGCGCGCAAGACCGTCCCGGAAGGCCTGTGGACCAAGTGCGCGGCCTGCGACGCGGTGCTCTACAGCACCGACCTGGAGAAGAACCTCAACGTGTGCCCGAAATGCGGCCACCACGAGCGCTTCGGCGCGCGCCCGCGCCTCGACGCGCTGCTCGACGCCGACGGGCGCTTCGAGATCGGCGCCGAGGTCCTGCCGGTGGACCCGCTGAAGTTCAAGGACTCGCGCCGCTACCCCGAGCGGCTCGCCGAGGCGCAGGAAGAGACCGCCGAGGGCGACGCGCTGGTGGTGATGCAGGGCTCGATCAAGGCGCTCGGCGTGGTGTGCGCGGCGTTCGAATTCGACTTCATGGGTGGCTCGATGGGCTCGGCGGTCGGCGAGCGCTTCGTGCGCGGCGTGCGCGTGGCGATCGAGCAGAAGCTGCCCTTCGTCTGCGTCACCGCCTCGGGCGGCGCGCGCATGCAGGAGGGCGCGCTGTCGCTGGTGCAGATGGCGAAGACCACCGCCGCGCTCACCGACCTGGCCGAGCGCGGCCTCGCGTTCGTCACCGTGCTGACCGATCCCACCATGGGCGGCGTGTCGGCGAGCTTCGCCATGATCGGCGACGTGGTGATCGCCGAGCCGAAGGCGCTGATCGGCTTCGCCGGGCCCCGCGTCATCGAGCAGACCGTGCGCCAGAAGCTGCCCGAGGGCTTCCAGCGCGCCGAGTTCCTGCTGGAGAAGGGCGCGATCGACATGATCGTCGACCGCCGCCAGCTGCGCGACAGGCTGCACGCCGTGCTTTCGCTCCTGCAAGGGCTGCCCGCCGAAACTGTGGCGTGACGCCGCTCGCCGAGGGTCGGGCGAAATGAAGAGCCTTGGCGACTGGCTCGCCTACATCGAGCGCCAGCACCCGCAGCCGATCGCCCTGGGGTTGGAACGCGTCAGTGAAGTGCTCGGGCGGATGCCGGCGGAATTGCGCTGCCCCATCGTCACGGTGGGGGGAACGAACGGCAAGGGCTCGACCTGCGCCATGCTCGAGTCGATCCTGCGGGCGGCGGGCTACCGCACCGGCCTCTACACCTCGCCGCACCTCGTGCGCTACAACGAGCGCGTGCGGGTTGCGGGCGCCGAAGCCGCGGACGAAGCGCTGGTCGAAGCATTCGCGGCGGTGGAGAAGGCCCGGGGCCAGACGGCGCTCACCTATTTCGAGTTCGGCACGCTGGCTGCCTTCCATCATTTTTCGAAGAGCGAGCTTGAAGTCCTGATACTGGAGGTCGGCCTCGGCGGGCGCCTCGACGCGGTGAACGTGCTCGATCCGCACTGCGCGGTGCTGACGAGCATCGGCGTCGACCATGTCGACTATCTCGGCGCGGACCGCGAAGCGATCGGCCGCGAGAAGGCCGGCATCTTCCGCCCGGGCCGCCCGGCAGTCATCGCCGAGCCTGAGCTGCCGCGATCCGTGGCGGATGCCTTGGGAGAGAAGCTCCTCATCGGCAAGGACTTCGGCTATGTCGCCGAGCAGGGCCAGTGGACCTACTGGGGCCCGCGCGGCAAGCGGCCGGGGCTCGCGCATCCGGCGCTGCGCGGCAGCATCCAGTTGCGCAACGCCGCGGCGGCGCTCTGCGCCCTCGACGCGCTCGAGCTGCCGGTGGCGATGCAGGACATCCGGCGCGGGCTCGCCGAGGTCGCGCTGCCCGGGCGTTTTCAGGTGCTGCCCGGGCGGCCGCAGGTGGTCCTCGACGTCGCGCACAACGTTCAGGCCGCGCAGACGCTGGCGCAGAATCTCGCGGCGTCGGGCTTCGCGCCCGAGACCATCGCGGTGTGCGGCATGCTGCGCGACAAGGACCTCGCCGGCGTGTTGCGGGCGATGGCGCCGCGCATCACGCGCTGGCACCTCGCTTCGCTGCCCGGGGCCCGGGGTGCTTCGGCGGAAGAACTCAGGAAAGAAATCACCAAGGTAGGCATTGTCGTGCCGGTAGAAGAGCACGATTCTCCGCAAAGCGCCTTCGCCGCGGCGCAGGAGCGCGCGGGCGAGGGTGATAAGATCGTCGTGTTCGGTTCTTTCCTCACCGTCGGCGAAGTGATGGCATGGCTGAAGAACAACAAGACGTCGAGACGCTGAAGCGCCGCGGAAGAAGGCGGCTGGTCGGCGCGGTGGCGCTGGTGCTCGCCGCGGTGATCGTGCTGCCGATGGTGTTCGACCCCGAGCCGCGCTCGGGCGCGCCGGCGGTCGGCGTGCGCATTCCCGGCGAGGACGAAACGCCGTTCGCGCCGAAGCCTCCTGCGAAGAAAGTCGAGCCGGTCAAGAAAGCCGAGCCGGAGCCGGAACCCAAGAAAGTTGAACCCGCGCCTTCCGAGCAGTATGTGGTGCAGGTGGGAGCCTTCACCAACCCCCAGGCTGCGCTCGCGAAGCTCAAGTCCGCCAAGCTGCCGTACTACACCGAGAAGATGCAGGGCAACCTGACGCGCGTGCGCGCCGGGCCCTTCGCCACGCGCGAAGCCGCCGAGAAGGCGCTCGCGCGGCTGAAGGGGCTCGGCTTCGAGCCCGGCGCGGTGACGCCGAAGGCCGGATGAACTGGCTCGACATCGCCGTCGCGCTGGTGATCCTGGCGTCGATCGGCTGGGGCGTCTGGCGCGGGCTGGTGCGCGAGGTGATGTCGCTCGCGGGCTGGGTGATCGCCTTCCTCGCCGCCAACCTGTTCGCCGCCCCGGTGGCCGACGTGCTGCCCGAGACGATCAAGCGGCCGGAGCTGCGCACGCTGATCGGCTACGTGCTGGTGTTTCTCGTGGTGCTGGTCGCCGCGACCGCGGTGGCGCTGCTGCTCGCCAAGATCATGCGCGCGGTCGGCCTCGGCAGCCTCGACCGCACGCTCGGCGGCCTGTTCGGCCTGCTGCGCGGGCTGGTGATCGTCGTCGCGTTCGCCCTTGCCGCGGGGCTGACCGCGGCGCCGCGGCAGGCGTTCTGGAAGGAATCGGCGAGCGGCGCGGCCCTGGCCGGGGCGGCGCTGGCGATCAAGCCCTGGCTGCCGCCGGCATTCGCGGACCGTCTGAAATATAATTAGCCGTTAACCACACCGGGAAGCCGTTCCCATGTGCGGGATCCTCGGAATCGTCGCCCGTTCGCCGGTCAACCAGCTGCTCTACGACGGGCTTCTCCTTCTGCAGCACCGTGGCCAGGACGCCGCCGGCATCGTCACGGCCGAGCGCAACTCGTTCCACATGCACAAGGCGCCGGGCATGGTGCGCGACGTGTTCCGCACCCGCAACATGCGCTCGCTCGCCGGCGAAATGGGCATCGCCCACTGCCGCTACCCGACCGCGGGATCGGCGTTCAGCTCGGCCGAGGCGCAGCCCTTCTACGTCAACTCGCCCTTCGGCATCGTGCTCGGCCACAACGGCAACCTGACTAACTCCGAGAGCCTCAAGGAGGAGATGTTCCGCACCGACCTGCGGCACATCAACACCGGCTCGGACTCGGAGGTGCTGGTCAACGTGCTGGCGCACGAGCTGGAGAAGGCCTCGGTAAAGCTGCGCCTCGAGCCGCAGAGCATCTTCGCCGCGGTGGCCAACGTGCACCGGCGCGTGCGCGGCGCGTACGCGGTGGTCGCGATGATCGCGGGCGCGGGCGTGCTCGCGTTCCGCGACCCGTTCGGCATTCGCCCGGCGGTGATCGGCTACAGCGACAGCCACGGCGCCCCCGAGTACATGGTCGCCTCCGAGTCGGTCGCGGTGGACGCGCTCGGCTTCCGCGTGCTGCGCGACATCGCTCCCGGCGAGGCGGTGTTCATCGACGAGGGCGGCAAGCTCCACAGCCAGCAGTGCGCGCCGCACGCCAGCCTCAACCCCTGCATCTTCGAGTACGTGTACCTGGCGCGCCCGGACTCGGTGATCGACGGCGCCTCGGTGTACGAGTCGCGCCTCAACATGGGGGAGAAGCTCGCCGAGAAGATCCGCCGCAAGCACCGCGGCCTCAAGGTCGACGTGGTGATCCCGATCCCGGATTCGAGCCGGCCCTCGGCGCTGCAGCTCGCCGCCGGCCTCGGCGTGCCGTACCGCGAGGGCTTCGTCAAGAACCGCTACATCGGCCGCACCTTCATCATGCCCGGCCAGGCGGTGCGCACGCGCTCGGTGCGCCAGAAGCTCAACCCGATGGCGATGGAGTTCAGCGGCAAGAACGTGCTCCTGGTCGACGACTCGATAGTCAGGGGCACGACCAGCCGCGAGATCGTGCAGATGGCGCGCGAGTCCGGCGCGCGCGAGGTGTTCTTCGCTTCCGCCGCCCCGCCGGTGCGCTTTCCCAACGTCTACGGCATCGACATGCCGACGCGCGCCGAGCTGATCGCGGCGCACCGCAGCGAGGATGAGGTGGCGCGCGAGATCGGCGCCGACGCCCTCATCTACCAGGACCTGGATGCCCTGAAGGAGGCGGTGCGGCGCTGCAACCCGAAGCTCGCGAGCTTCGAAACCTCCTGCTTCGACGGCCACTACATCACCGGGGACATCACCGCCGACTACCTGCGCTCGATCGAGCTCCGCCGCCACGCCAAGCGCGACTCCGGCGACGACGAAGCGCCGCAACTGGACCTCAATCTGGCCGCCTGATATAGTCCGGTTTCGCGCCGATTTGAGGGGCCACAGCTTGCGGGCGCGTAATAAATCCAGCTAAAGCGTGCCGATAACCCGGTCCGCTGCACAGAGGCCCGGGTTTTTTTATGACCAAACCGTACCAGCTGGCAACCAGGGGCGTACGCGCCGGCCAGGCGCGCACCGAGTTCCAGGAGCATTCCGAGGCGCTGTTCCTCACCTCGAGCTTCGTCTTCAAGAACGCAAGACAGGCCGCGGCGCGCTTCGCGGGCGACGACGACGGCATGGTGTACTCGCGCTACACCAACCCCACGATCGCGATGTTCCAGGACCGCCTCGCGGCGCTGGAAGGCGCCGCGAGCTGCGTCGCCACCGCCTCGGGCATGGCGGCGATCCTCGCCACGGCGATGGTGCACCTCAAGCAAGGCGACCACGTCGTCTGCTCGAACGCGGTGTTCGGGGCGACGATCCAGCTCTTCAACAACGTGCTTGCGCGCTTCGGCATCGAGACGACCTACGTTTCGCCCACCAAGCTGGACGAGTGGCGCAAGGCGGCGCGGAAAAGCACGCGGCTATTTTTCCTGGAAACGCCGTCGAACCCGCTGACCGAGGTCTCGGATATAGCAAAACTGTCCGAGATCGCAAAGCGCGCGGGTGCGCTATTGGCGGTCGACAACGTATTCTGCACGCCGGCGCTGCAGCGGCCGCTCGAGCTCGGCGCCGACCTGGTGATTCATTCGGCGACCAAGTATCTCGACGGGCAGGGCAGGGTGCTGGGCGGCGCCGTGGCGGGCGCGAAAGCGCTGGTCGGCGACCCGATGACCGCGTTCCTGCGCACCGCCGGGCCGACGCTCTCGCCGTTCAACGCATGGGTGGTGCTGAAGGGCCTGGAAACCCTCGAGTTGCGGATGCTTGCGCAATCGGCCGCGGCGCTGGAGCTCGCGTGCTGGCTCGAATCGAACAAGCATGTAAAAAAGGTCTTTTACCCCGGACTGCCATCCCACCCGCAGCACGAGCTGGCGAAGCGCCAGCAGCGCGCAAGCGGAGCCGTCGTCTCGTTCGAAGTGGAAGGCGGGCGTACCGCCGCGTGGCGCGTGATCGACTCGACGCGGCTGGTGTCGGTGACCGCCAACCTCGGCGACGTCAAGACCACCATCATCCATCCCGCGAGCACCACCCACGGCAGGATCTCGCCCGAGGCGCGCGCCGCCGCCGGCATCACCGAGGGGTTGATCCGGGTGGCGGTCGGCCTCGAGGCGGTGGATGATCTGAAGGCCGACCTGTTGCGCGGCCTGCAGGCGGAGTAGCTGCCGCTTTAGAAACGGACCAGGCGCGGCGCGGCGCCGCTCACTTCCAGGTAGCCGCCGCGTCCATACCAGTCGGGCAGGACCCAGCGCTCGCCGCGCCCGTCATCGAGGGCGACCGCGTGGCGCCCCGGCCGATGGGTGTGGCCGTGGATAAGGCGGCGCACGCCGTGACGGCGCAGGGCCTCCCGCACCGCCTCGCCGTTGACGTCCATGATCTCGGCGGCCTTTCCCTCCATCACCTGCCTGCTCTTCTCGCGCATGCCGAACGCCAGCCGGCGCCGCTCGGCGAGGGGCTTCGCCAGGAACTCGGCCTGGAACGCGGGGTCGCGCGCCTTGCGGCGCCAGGCCTGGTACTCCAGGTCGTCGGTGCACAGCGTGTCGCCGTGCATCAGCAGGGTTTTGACATCGCCGATCTCGGCGACAGTGGGGTCGTCCAGCAGCTTTGCGCCGGTCGCGGCGCAGAAACGCTCGCCGATCAGGAAATCGCGGTTGCCGTGCATCAGGGAGAGCCGCACACCGCGCTGCGACAGATCCCGCAGCAGGCCGGCGATCACCGCGTTGAAGGGCTCGCCGAGGTCGTCGTCGCCGATCCAGTACTCGAAGAAGTCGCCGAGGATGTAGAGCGCGTCGGCCGTGCGCGCGCTTTCCTCGAGGAATGCGATGAAGCGCTCGTTGGCTGCCGGCCGCTCCTCGGTGAGGTGCAGGTCGGAGATGAAGAGCGAGCGCAATGCGAGGCGGGGCCCTACTTCCCGCCGACCACCGTAGCGGACTCGATCACGATCGGCTTGAGCGGCACGTTCTGGTGCATGCCCTGGTTGCCGGTCGGCACGCCCACGATCTTGTTGACCACGTCCATGCCGTTCACCACCTTGCCGAACACCGTGTAGCCGTGGCCGTCGCTACCCGGGTAGTCGAGGAAGCTGTTGTCCTTCACGTTGATGAAGAACTGGGCGCTCGCCGAGTTCGGATCGGAAGTGCGCGCCATGGCGAGCGTCCCGACCTCGTTCTTCAGGCCGTTCTTGGATTCGATCGGGATCGGCGCTCGCGTCGGCTTCTGCGCCATGTTCGGCGTCATGCCGCCGCCCTGCACCATGAAGCCCGGGATCACGCGGTGGAATATCGTGCCGTTGTAGTGCCCGTCGCGCGCGTACTTGAGGAAGTTCTCGACCGTTTTCGGCGCCTTCGCCGGGTAGAGCTCGAGGCGGATGGTGCCGGCGCTGGTGCGCAGGTCGACCTGCGGGTCGGCGGCGAGCGCGTTCGGCACCACGGCCGCGGCGGAAACCACGAAAAGCTGCTTGAAGTTCATCCTGCTCCCTCGTAGATGATCTTCCAGGCCGCGCCTTCCTTGACCCAGTACTGGCGCTTGCGCATCGCGTTCGACAGGCCGCTCGAGCGGTAGTCCTGCTCGAAGGTCACCACCACGAAGTCGCGCTCGCGCGGGTAGCGGAACATGGCGACGCGCGACACGCCGACCTTGATCCAGCGCTTCGCGCTATTGACCTTATGCTTGTGCGCGGACCAGCCGGCGAGGTCCTGGCCCGCCGAGGCGAAGCGCGACGAGTAGTGCGCGAGGTAGCGCTCGGTGTTGCGGCTCTGCCAGTCCGCGCGCCACTGCTCGAGCGCCGCGGCGAGCGTCGAGCGCTCCTGCTCCACCGCGGCGGCGTCGCTCCATTCGACCTCGTCGGCGATGATCACCGGCGTGAGCCCGACCTTCACATGGCGCCCGACCGACTCGAGGTCCGGGTTGGCGAGCACGATGCAGTCGTCGCTCGCGCGCGGCGGGCGGCTGTAGACGTCGGAGGGCACGCCGTGCAGCCAGATACCGTAGCCGTCGCGGCCCTGGCGCCGGTCCCACTCGTTCGGGTAGTTGATCGGGAAGGCGCCGGCGCCGTAGAAATCGGTCAGCTTGTTGCGCGGCAGGTTGGCGGTGACGTGGTAGACCCCGACCGGGGTCTTCTGGTCGCCTTCGCGCGTCTTTTCGATGCCGTTCTTGCCGAGGGTGACGTAGTAGTCCGCGACCAGCCGCGGCCGGCCCTGCGCGTTGGCGAACACATACAGCCGCGAGCGCCGCGAATCCACCACGAACGCATGCTTCTGGTCGGGGTGGAGCTGCAGCACGTAGCGCGGCAGCCGGTCCTCGGCCGGGCGGCTGCGCTGCGCGCGCAGCCGCGCCAGCGCTTCTTCGCGCAGATCGTCGATCTTCTCGCCCGGCACGGTCTTCGCCACGTTGCCGAAGGTCTCGAGCGGGCGCGCGCGCGCGAGCAGCAGGTCGCCGCGCACCAGGTGCGCGAGGCGGAAATTCGGGTGGTCGCGGATCAGCTCGTCGATGCGCAGCAGGGCGTCGTCCAGGCGGTGGGCTTCGATCGCCTGGAACACCGCCGACAGGCGGTCTTCCGGGGTAGCTGCTGCCGCGGCGCAGGAAACCAGCAGGAGGGAAAGCGCCAGGAAACGCATCAGCCGCCCTTCTCTTCCACGATCTGCCAGCGGCCGCCGGAATTCGTCAGCACGAGCGTCTTGCGGCTGTTGGACTTGAGCACGTCGGAGCGGTAATTCTGGCGGAAGCTCACGGTCGCGCGATCGGCGCCGTTCATGGTCACCTTGGGCGAGGCGACGCTCACCGCGATCGATTTCGGCGCGGTGATGCGGGAGCGCCGGCCCTTTTCCCAATCGGCGCGCGGCTCGCCCCCGGGCGTCTTGAAGTCCTTGCCGTAGTAGGCGAGGTAGGCGTCGGCGTCCTTCCTGGACCACGCCTGGGCCCAGCCGTTTACGGCTTTCAGCACTTCGGCCGGTAGGTCTACCGGTGCGGGGGCAGGCTTTTCGGGTGCCGGCTTGGGTTTCTCGACTTTTACAGGTTCCTTTGGCGCGGCCGCCACGACCGTTGCCGGGGCGGGGCGGCCCACCAGCTCGCGCACCAGGGAGAGCTTGTTCTTCGCGGCGGCGTTGGAGGAGTCGATCTGCAGGGCCTTGTCGTAGGCCTGGCTCGCGAGCTTGGCGTACACGTCGCCCAGGTTCTCGTAGGCGGTGGCGTAGCTCGGGTGGGTGCGGATCGACTGCTCGAGCGCCGCGCGGGCCTTGTCGTATTGCCCCTGCGAGGCGTAGATCACCGCGAGGTTGTTGTACGGCTCCGGCAGCTCCGGGTAATCCTTCGTGAGCTGGGTGAAGATCTCGATCGCGTCCTTGCTCTTGCCCTGCTCGGTAAGGATCAGCCCCTTGAGGAAGCGCGCCTGGGCATCGCGCGGCTTTGCCGCGAGCACCTTGTTCACCTTGTCGAGCGCCTGCTTGTGCTGGCCGGCCTTCAGCAGCTTCGCGGCTTCCTGCACGTCGTCGGCGCAGACCGGCAGCGCTACGGCGAGCGCGAGCAGAAGCGAACCCAGGCGGGCGGTCAGACTCAGCATTGTGCTAATATTTTCAAGGCCCTACGAAAGCATCGGCATTCTAGACTAATCCTGAAGATCTTCAACTCCCTCGGCAGGGCCAAGCAGGAATTCACGCCCCTGCGACAGGGCGAAGTGCGCATGTACGTGTGCGGGATGACGGTCTACGACTACTGCCATCTCGGGCACGCCCGGATGCTGGTGGTGTTCGACGTCGTCGCCCGCTATCTGCGCGCGCTCGGCTACCGGCTCACCTATGTTCGCAACATCACCGACATCGACGACAAGATCATCAAGCGCGCGAACGAGAACGGCGAGCCCATCGAGGCGCTCACCGAGCGGTTCATCCGTGCCAACGAAGAGGACTTCGCCGCCCTCGGGCTGCTCAAGCCCGAGCACGAGCCGCGCGCGACGCATTCGGTCCCGGGCATGATCCGCATGATCGGCGCGCTGATCGCGCGCGGCCACGCGTATGTCGGCGCCAACCGCGACGTCTACTACGACGTGTCGTCCTTCGAGGGCTACGGCCGGCTGTCGGGAAGGGAACCGGGCGACTTGCGCGCCGGGGCGCGCGTGGAAGTCGACGAAGCGAAGGACGACCCGCTCGATTTCGTGCTGTGGAAAGCGGCCAAGCCCGGCGAGCCCGCGTGGGACTCGCCCTGGGGCAAGGGCCGGCCGGGCTGGCATATCGAGTGCTCGGTGATGTCCACGGAGCTGCTCGGCAACCGCTTCGACATCCACGGCGGCGGCGAAGACCTGCAGTTCCCGCACCACGAGAACGAGATCGCGCAGTCCGAAGGCGCGAACGCGGGCCGGTTCGTCAACTACTGGATGCACAACGCCTTCGTCCAGGTCGACAAGGAGAAGATGTCCAAGTCGCTCGGCAATTTCTTCACCGTGCGCGAGATCCTGAAGAAATACGACCCCGAGGTGGTGCGCTTCTTCATCCTGCGCGCCCACTACCGCAGCCCGCTCAACCACTCCGACGCAAACCTCGACGACGCAAAGAGCGCGCTGAGAACCCTGTATACCGCTCTGAAGGATGCGAAAAACGAAGGCTCCATCGGCTGGAACGAACCGCATGCAAAGCGCTTCAAGGAAGCGATGGACGACGACTTCGGCACCCCGCAGGCGGTCGCGGTCCTGTTCGAACTTGCCAACCGCGTCAACTGCGGCGAAAAGCAGCTCGCCGCGCAGCTCAGGGCGCTCGCAGGGGTGCTGGGCCTGCTGCAGCGCGATCCGGAAAGCTTCCTCAAGGCGAAGCCGGAGGGTGTCTCCGAGCAATGGATTGCGGAAAAAATCGCCGAGCGCGGGGCGGCGCGCAAGCGCAAGGACTTTGCCGCCGCGGATCGCATCCGCAAGGAGCTCCTCGACAAGGGCATCGTGGTCGAGGACAAGGGCGGCAAGACCACCTGGCGGCGCCAATAGAATAGGCGGCGATGGCCCCCTTCGAGCTCGCCGAGCCGGCATCGCTTGCCGAAGCAGTCAGTCTGCTGGACCTCGAGGGGGCGCGGCCCCTCTCCGGCGGCACGGCGCTGATGCTGATGATGAAGGCGGGCGTGCTGCGGCCCGCGCGCCTCGTCAGCCTGCGCAGGCTCGGCCTCGACCGTATCGAGGCGAACGGCAGCCTGCAGATCGGCGCCATGACTTCTCTACGTTCTCTCGAAAGGTCGGAAACCGTAAGGAAAGGCTGGCCGGTGATCGCGCGGGCCCTGCGCACGCTCTCCAACGTCAGGGTGCGCAACGTCGCCACCGTCGGCGGGGCGCTCGCGCACGCCGATCCGCACATGGACCTGCCGCCGCTGCTCGCCGCGCTCGGCGCCCGTGTGACCGTTGAAGGAAGCAATGGCCGGCGCACGTTGCCGGTGGAGGATCTCTACGCCGGGTACCTGGAAAATACTTTGCGAAAAGAACTGATCACGCGCGTGGAAATTCCGGCGATGGGCAAGCGGCGCGCGGCTTACCTCAAATGCACCACGCGCTCCGCCGACAACTGGCCCGCAGTCGGGGTGGCTGTCGTCCTCGGAGACGAGGACCGGATCTTCGTGTCGGCCGCGACGGACCGCCCGACGCGTCTTGCCGATGAAGCCGCGATCGCCGACCTGAAAATCGAGGGCGACCTGCACGGCTCGGCGGACTACAAGAAGCACCTGCTTCGCGTGTATCTCAGGCGGGCGATCGATGAAGCGCGCAACGCAGTCCACTGAGACGCCGCAGATCGGGCGCTCGGTCCCGCGCCTCGAGTCGTGGCTCAAGGTCACCGGCCGCGCCGAGTACGTCCACAACCTGCGCCTGCCGGGAATGCTCTACGGCAGGATCTTTCGCAGCACGGTGGCGCACGGCCGCATCAAGCGCGTGGACGTCGCGGCCGCGCAGGCCGTGCCTGGTGTTTACCGAGTTATTACTTCGAAAGAGGTCCGCGAGATCGTTCCCGAACCTTATTACGGCCCGGCGTTCCACGACCAGCCGATCCTCGCGATCGACAAGGTGCGCCACGTGGGCGAGCCGGTGGCGGTGGTCCTGGCGTCCGATCCGCACGTCGCGGAGGAGGCGGTGCACCTCGTCACCGCCGAGTACGAGGAGCTGCCGGCGGTGTACGACGAAGTCGAGGCGATGAGCTCGAAGGCGATCGTGCACGACGCGCTCAAGCCCGCCGGCACGTTCCCCGACCTCAAGCACCTCAAGGGGAGAACCAATACCAACGTCGCCCTGGATTTTCATTTGAGAAGAGGTAACCCCGAAACCGCTTTCAAAGGCGCTCACCGCGTCTTCGAGCACCGCTTCCGCACGCAGCAGGTGATGCACACCCCGCTGGAGCCGCTGGTCTCGGTGGCCGAGTCCACCGAGAGCTCGCTCACCATCCACACCGCTTCGCAGAGCCCGTCCTTCGTGCGCATCGAGGTGGCGCGGCTCCTCGGCTGGCCGGAGAACCGCATCCGGGTGCGCGTGCCGTTCCTCGGCGGCGGCTTCGGCGCCAAGCTCTACATCAAGCTCGAGGCGCTGGTCAGCGTGCTTTCTTTGCTTACAAAAAGACCTGTAAAAATTTCGCTGACGATGGAAGAGCAGTTCTTCACCATCACCAAGCACGCCAGCACCTTCCGCATCAAGAGCGGCGTGTCGCAGGACGGCCGCATCGTGGCGCGCGAATGCGAGGTGTGGTGGAACGGCGGCGCCTACGCCGACATTGGGCCGCGCGTGACGCAGAAGTCGGGCTTCACGGCGCCGGGGCCCTACGACATCGAGCACGTCGCGATCGACTCGTACGCGCTGTACACCAACCTGCCGCCGGCGGGAGCGCTGCGCGGCTTCGGCATCCCGCAGCTCGTGTGGGCCTACGAGGGCCACACCGACATGATGGCGCGCGAGCTCGGCATCGACCCGATCGAGTTCCGGCGCAAAAACCTCCTGCGCGACGGCCGGCCGCAGGCGACCGGCACGGTGATGCGCGATGCGGCGATCGAAAAGGTTCTCGAACGCTTGGAAGTATTGATGGATTGGAAGTCGCGGCACGACAAAGGCACGGGAACGATCAAGAAAGGCCGCGGCATCGCCATCGGGTTCAAGGCCTGCGTGTCGCCGACCACCTCGCTTGCCGCCGTGAACGTCAACGCCGACGGCAGCTGCATCGTCTACTGCAGCACCGCCGACATGGGGCAGGGCTCCGACACCGCGATGGCGCAGATCGCGGGCGAAGTGCTGCATCTGGCGGCCGAGTCGGTCACAGTGGTGCACTCCGACACCGACGTCACGCCCTACGACATGGCCACGCTCGGCTCGCGCTCGCTGTTCCACATGGGCAACGCCGTGAAGCTGGCGGCGGAAGATGCCTTGAAAAAACTCAATCAACTAAGAAGCGAATTGCAGCTTCCGGCCGATTGCCCGGTGCCGGACATCTTCAAGAAGAAGTACGGCATGCAGGCGGGCAACGTCATCGGCACCGGGAGCTACATCCCGACCTACAAGTCGCCCGACGCCAACGGCCTCACCGACAACGCGACGCCGTTCTGGATGGTCGGCGGCAGCGGGGTCGAGCTCGAGGTCGACACCGAGACCGGGCGCGTGCGCGTTACGCGGCTGGTCAACGTCGCCGACGTCGGCACGCCGATCAACCCGAGGATCGTCGAGACGCAGCTCTCGGGCGCGGCGATCATGCAGCTCGGCTTCACGCTGCACGAGAAGATGGAGTTCGACGCGCAGGGCCAGCTGCGCAACGCCTCGCTCGCCGAGTACAAGATCCCCGGCCTTCTGGATCTTCCGGAGATCATCACCAATGAGGCTGTGGTGGCGGAGCAGCGCACCGGGCCCTTCGGCGGCAAGGGCGTGGGCGAGACCGGCACTTTCGGCGTCTCGCCGGCGATCGCCAACGCCATCCACGACGCGGTCGGGGTGCGGCTGACCGAGCTGCCGCTCAAGCCGGAAGACGTCTGGGAGAAACTGCGTTGAGGCGGGAAATCCACTTCAGGCTGAACGGCGAGGCGGTGTCGGCACAGGTCGCGCCGCACGAGAGCCTGGTGGAGGTGCTGCAGGAGAGCTTCGGCCTGTACGGCGCGCGCGAGAGCTGCGGGCAGGGCCTGTGCGGCTGCTGCACCGTGCTCGTCAATGGGCGCGCGGTATCCGGATGTCTTTACTTGGCAACCCTCGCCGAGGGTTTCGAGATTCAAACCATTGAAAACGGCAAGGAGCTCGACGCGGTCCAGCAGGCCTTCATCGAGACCGGCGGGCTGCAGTGCGGCTTCTGCACGCCGGGCTTCGTCCTCATGACGCGCCAGCTCCTGGACGAGCACCCAGACCCGGACGATGACACGATCAGGCACTACCTGTCGGGGAATCTGTGCCGCTGCGCGGCCTATCCTGAGATCATCGAGGCGGTTAAGCTCGCGGCAAGAACCAGGAGGAAAGCATGAGATTGATTCTGGGAATGGTTTGTCTTTTCGCCCTCACGGTTCAGGCGCAGGACTACCCCGCCAAACCCATCCGGATGCTCGTGCCTTTCGCCCCGGGCGGCGCGGTGGATACCGCGGCGCGCGTGCTGGCGCAGGCGATGCAGGAGCGCGTGAAGTGGCAGTTCGTGATCGATAACCGCCCGGGCGGCAACGGCTTCATCGCCACCACGGCGGTGGCGAAGAGCGCCGCCGACGGCTACACGCTGCTGATGGCGCACACCGGCGAGTTCGCGGTGAACCCGGCGCTTTTCGACAACGTGCCCTACGACCTCGAGCGCGATTTCGTCGCGATCACCATGGTGAGCGACGCGCCGATGCTCTACCTCGCCAACGCCAAGGCGCCGTTCAATACCTTCCAGGAGCTCGTCGCCCAGGCGAAAGCCAAGCCCGGCGCGATCAGCTTCGGCTCGGCGGGCAACGGCAGCATCAACCACCTCGCGGGCGAGTGGCTGGCGCAGGCCGCCGGCATCCAGCTCCTGCATGTGCCGTACAAGGGCGGCGCGCCGGCGGCGGCAGCGGTGGCCGCGGGCGATGTGCACTTCGGCGTGATGGCCGCGCCGGGCGCGATCCCGCACATCAAGTCGGGGCGCAGCAAGGTGATCGGCATCACCACCGCGAAGAAATCGCCGCTCGACCCGTCGTGGGCCACGCCGCGCGACGCCGGCATCCCGGACCTCGACGCGTCGATCTGGGTAGGCCTGTTCGCGCCCAAAGGCACGCCGCAGGCGATCGTGGACCGCGTCAACAAGGAAGTGCGCCAGACCCTCGGCTCGCCGGAAGTGCAGAAGAAATTCGTCGAGACCCAAGAACAAAGTGTGGCCATCGGCGGGCGCGCGCGCAACCTCCTGAGCGCCGATCTGCCCGCTCGCGCCGGGCTTGTTCTCGACCAGCACCGGCTGGCCGAGCGCGGCGCCCAGCCCGGCTCCGACCAGGCGCGCCAGCACATCAGAGAATCCACCGGGGAACGGCACAACGAAGCGCACCGGCTTCGACGGAAACGCCTGGGCCCCGGCCGGG
>Ga0247727_10001631_pt1 | contig 52824 bp, 67 predicted proteins | sample WisWelCaveWW1625_FD_202498 | JGI IMG/M metagenome (GOLD analysis project Ga0247727, IMG submission 202498) | Biofilm microbial communities from Wishing Well Cave, Virginia, United States - WW16-25 | ecosystem: Environmental > Aquatic > Deep subsurface > Groundwater > Cave microbial mat | place... | reverse complement strand
CTTCGTTCCCTTCTTGGGGTATTGGGAGGGGGATGAGATCTTCGGCTTGGTCCGGAACCTGAAGGACCCCCAGCGAGAAGTGAATAAGCGCCGGAGTTCGGTAATTGACAACATCGTGAGGTTCGGCAATCTCCGGTGGCTGGCGATGCGAACCGACCTTGAGAATCCGGAGTTCCTGACGGAAGGGGCGGGGGCGGGGAATGTAGGATGGCGGAAGAATCCCAACTCCAAGCCGGAAGTCGTCGAGGTCCCGCAAATGCCCCAATGGGTTATGGCCCAGGATCAGATTTCCAAGCAGGAGATCCGTGAGATCAGCCTCGTGAACGCCCCGCTCCAGGGGCAACCGTCCCAGGCGCAATCCGGCATCGCCATTGCTCGGCTGCAACAGCAGGGGCAAGTGGGGAGCACTGGCCTGTTTGATAACTACCGGCGATCACGGCGGATCTTCGGGAAACGTCTGGCCAAGCGCGTCCAGCAGATTTACACCTCGGAAATGACGCTCAGGCTGGATGAGGAGTCCGGGGGGACGGCGTTTGTCACGATCAACCAGCGCAAGATCGACGAGAAGCGCGGGCGCGTGACGGTGGAGCGGGACATCCCATCGCTGAAGTACGACATGACCATCTCGGATTCCCCGTCGACGCCCACGGCCCGAGCGGCCGGCTTGGTGATGCTCATGGAACTCCTTGACAAGGTGCCGCAGTTGGCCCCGGCCTTGGTGGATATCATCATCGAACTGACCGATATTCCGGATCGCCAGCGGGTCCTGCAGCGGGTCCGACAGATTATGCAGGGCCAGCAAGGTCCAGAGGCCCCTCCGGCCCCAGGTGGCGGCGGGACCCCGGGGGCGCCGTCCAAACTCGTCCAGGCAGCCACGCCCGAAGCGGTGGATGCTGTCCAGGACCAAGCAACCTCGAGGGCGGGTCTCCTCGGAGGCCTGGCCACGTAGAGATTTTTGTTGACAATCGCCTGATCGTGTGGCGAACATAAGGGTAGATCACTAGAGGGGCCGACTCTTAGAGTGCCCATCGGGGAAACCCGGTGGGCATTTCGTTTTGCGGGCTGAGGGAACCCGTTAAACCCTCAACGGCGGATCAGCGGTCCCTGGTCCTCGGGCGCCACCCCGGTCACCAAGGCGAAGGCCGCAAGGCCCATCGGGAGCCAACCCGTTAAGGCGAGGAGCGACCATCATGGCAAGGAAGAAGAAGGAACCCGAAGCCGCACCAGCGGTAGAGACAGAACCCACGGCGGCGACCGCCGTGCTCGATCCGCCCGCAGGGGAGGAGGCGGTCCAGATCGACTTGCCCGAGGACTTTCCGAAGGCGGGTCTGGAGGTCGGCACCCCTGAGCCCACAGAGGAACAGGTCACCGAAGAGCCGTCCGCCGCGCCAGCCCCGAAGATGGTCCGCAAGGAGGCCCTGGACGAGGAGCGCGGCAAGCGGAAGCGCCTGTACCAAGAAGTCGAGCAGATGCGTCGGCGCTTCGACGAGGAACAGCGGCGCAGGGCCGATGATGCGGCAGACAAGCCCGCCGCATCCAAAGACTACAACCAAATGGCCGACCTGAACGAGCTCGTCACGGCCGTCCGGTCCGAGATCAAGGAGGAGTTCAGCCGGGACCTGAGCAAAGTCCGGATGGAGAGCATCCAGGCGAAGGTCACGTTGTCGCAGGAGATCATGCGATCCCGCGTGGACGAATTTGACGACGTATTGGCTAAGGCCGGCGTGCTTGAGGCCGTGAAGATCGACCCCAGCACAGGGAAGGCCAAGGATCCGTTCCTGTGGAACATGATCTACCTGAGCGAAAACCCCGCGTTGACCGCCTACGAGTACGCCAAAGGCAAGCTGGGCGAGGAGGACGAGGCCTCGACCACCGAGATCGAAGAGCGCGGGGCGAAGCGCGGGCGGAAAGAGATCGTCACGAAAGTCATCGACAATGCCAGCAAACCCCGGGGTATCGCGACCATGCCGTCGTCCACGTCTTCGCAGACAGGTCTCACTAGGCGCCAGATCGACGCGATGACCGACGAGCAAAAGGCGTGGATCAAGAAAAACAGGAAGGAGATGTGGGAGTGGTACCTGCAAGGGTAGGAGGAGACGGATGACCAGTTGGAAAGTGCGATTGTGTCTATGGCTGGCCAACAGAGGCTTTGCGGGGCTGGCCCTGTTCCTGTTCGTGCTCTTGGTCCCGCCCATGGTCGGCGGTGTCGATACGGAGGTGACCGCTGGGGCCGCCGAAACCGCCAAGCGGTGGGCGGAGGATATCTGGATCGAACTGCCGGAGCGGGTCTTTTGGGGCCCGTACATGCAAGAGAGTCCGAACAGCGTGATTCAGGTGAAGAAGGAACTGAAAGCCAATCCGGGCGATACGATCACATTTACCCTGGCGAGACAGCTCACGGGTGCCGGCATCCAAGGTGATGCGACCCTGGAGGGCAGCGAGGAGGCGGTGAGCTTCTTCAGCGATAACGTCACGCTCGACCAGTTCCGGAACGCGGTACGGCTGAGGGGCCGAATGTCCGAGCGCCGGACCGCCTTCAGTCAGCGCATGACGGCGAAGCAGCTCCTCAAGGACTGGCTCGCCGCGTTTATCGACAACCGCATCTTTACGGCGCTGTCCACTTCGCCGACCCGGGCGGTCTATGGAGGCGATGCGGTCTCCACAGCCACAATCGAGAGTGGCGACATCTTGACCTTGACGCTCATCACGAGGGCCAAGACCGTGGCCCGCAAGGCCACCCCGCAGATCTTTCCGGTGCAAATCGATGGCGGCGAGTATTTCCTGCTCGTGGTCAGCCCGGACTCGCTCCACGATCTCAAGACCTTGGACCCCAACTGGGCGCAGGCGCAGCGTGAGGCGCAGGTCCGCGGCAACCAGAACCCGCTCTTTACCGGGGCGGAAGGGATCTATGACGGGGTGGTTATCCGGTCCTGTACCCGCGTGGCTGTGACTACCAACTGGGGATCAGCCTCGAACCTGAACGGCTCGGAAAACCTGCTCTGCGGCCGCCAAGCTGGTGCTTACGCTTGGGGTCAAAAGCCGGAGTGGGTGGAGCAGGCGTTCGACTATGCGAACAAGACCGGCTTTGCCATCGGGGCGATCCTCGAGGTGACCAAGGCCGTCTTCAACGCCCAGGATAACGGATTGATCGCTGTTCGCGTTCACAGATCTAACGTTTAGCGTGTAGATTCAGGCACTTAGAGGGATTACGCGCAAACGACCATGAAACATTGTGGGCATTGCAAACGTGAAAAATCCCTGCAGAGCTTCCACAGGGCGAGATCAGCTCCCCTGGAAAGAAGTTTACACGCACAGAAAGCGGCCCTAGTACGGTGGGGCAGGGCTGAAATCATCGAAAGGAGCTAACCATGCCAGAGCCAGCGAAGAAGCGCAAGGAGACGCCTCCGCCATCAGAGTTGCTGGAAAATCCAGCCCTGGCGGAGGACTTCGAGGAATCCGTCGAACGCCCCAGGCCTCGGGCGGTCCCGGGATCCCTGCACGTCGAGGCGAGAGTCGTCTATCTGGGGGGCCACCCGAAGCGGACCGTGTATTACCCGGGGACCGTGGACATGGTGGACGACGGCGAGGGCAATCAAGTCTGGCACCCAAGCGACGAGGGGGCGACCAGCTACGACTTCCCCCGCGTGGACAGCCGGGGCCGGATCATCAGAGAGAAGCTCACCAAGGACGGGAAGCCGTACTCCCTCTGTCGACACATCACGCATTTGGTGAGGTTTTTGGAAGAGGTCGACGGCGACGGGATGCCGCAATTCGAGGTCCGGGCCCTCCCGGAGGTCCGGCTGAAGATTGAACGCTATGCGGCGTGGCTCCGAAAGGTCGAGGACATGGACCAGGACCGCGGGCGACCACTGCTCGCGGCCATGGGCCTGGAATAGGAGGCGGCGATGATCGTTAAAGCGATCGGATATAGTCAGGCGGATCTGGTGAGCCTCCTCCAGGCCTTGACCAACCGGATGATGACAAGGGCCCAAGTCCGCGTGGCTTCGCAGACCGATAAGCTGCAGGTCAGCACGTTCCAGCACTGGATCGGCGACACCTACTACAATAAGGCGGCCGCTGACAACATCAACGTCAGCGCCATGTTCACGGCCACCGGCGCGAGTCAGTTCAAGAAGCTGCGCGTCGAGATCGACAGCGCTGGGGCCGTAACGGTGAAGGAAGGGGCCACGGCGGGAGCCCATGAGAACGCGCCGGTCCCGAAGCGCACGGCCAACCGCTGCACGATCGGCTGGATTCAGATTCCGGCCAGCTTCACGCCCGGCACGACCGCCTTTAACGCCGTCGGGGTGACCATCTTCGAGGGGGATCCCGACCTGGGCGATGGCGCCGGGGTGCCCCCCAACGATCGAGGGGTCGAGCAGACGGTTTACACATCGCCATAGTGTTTACCGTCTGGTGGGAGCCAGGAGTGAGCCATAGCTTCCTCTGCCTGAGCTGCCTCGCGCAGTTTGGGGTCATTGTTCAGGAGGGGTCGGGCGAGATGGAGGTCCGGTGCTGCCCATTCTGCGGACATGAGGAGGTGAGTCAACAAGAGATCGCGCGGGAAGAGTTCCATGCGGCCATTCTGTAAAAGGAGGACACCATGAGCGTAGACCCCAATCCGGGCAAGGATGCGTTGAAGCGGGCCAACCGACAGGGGCTTGAGCCGAAGGGCGATACAGAGAAGCTCGGCATCTCCAAGACGAGCGAGAAAGCGAACGCGCAGCTTGGGCGGTTCGCGGGCATCAGTAAGGGGACCAAGGTTGACCTGACCACGCGGGGGAAGTCGGGGATCGAGCAGAGCAAGTCTCCGAACCTCCACGCGCCGAACAAGCCGGACCGGCGCTCGTAGCGGCCGTCCCGTTCCGGGGGGCCGCTCGTGGCGAACTTCGATAACTTTGCCGATTTGGTCCAGGACGTGATTTCCCGCTCCGGCGGGGAAGCTGTCGCTGCCGTTGACGATTTCTACGTCGATGCCCAGCGGGCGGTCGTCCGGGCCTACCAGGAAATCTGCAACGAGGCCGATTACCTGTTCACCAGAGCGGACCCCCCTGGAGCCATCAGCACCGTGGCCCCCATCACGGCCGGCACGGTCAACGTCACCAACGGCAACGGATCGATAAGTTTCTCGAGCCCACCTGTCTCCTCGGTCCAGGGGCGGAAAATCATCATCCAGGGCATCGCGGAGGTGTACCGGATCGCCACCCACACCGGCGGTCTGGGCCCGGCCACCCTCGATGCGGCCTTCAACGGTCCTAACAATGCCGCCGCGACCTTTACCGTTTTCCAGGATGAATATAGCCTCGCCTCCGATGTCCGGCACATCATCGGGATGTTCCTGGGCGAGAACTCCTGGGAGGTCCTTCAGCGGTCCCAGGAATGGCTGAGAGAGAACTATCCGGACCCGCCCGACCCGGTGTGGCCTCCCCGGTATTTCGCCCGGATTGCCGAGCAAAAGATTCGGTTCGAGGGCTATCCGGACCGGGCCCGCCGCATCGAGTACCCCTACACCGTCATTCCTACGGACATTGCGGGTAGCGTCACCATCCTGATCCCACGCAACTGGCGCTACGTCATCGCGGATGGGGGGCTCTACTGGATCCAGTACGTCAAGAACGACAACAAGCAGGGAGACACCTTGCAAATCTTTGCCGTGGGGAAGGCCAAGATCTTTGAGGACGATCGTCGGAAGCGATTGCCCCTCCACGGGTCCCGGACGGAGGCGGCCTAGATGTACGTGGGCACACGAGCACCAATTCCTATTGGAACTGACGGAATGTATGGAATTACTCGTGTTCCTATCGCTGGCCTCATCAACTACAGGAACGGGACGCTGGAGAACAACATCCTGGAGAAAGAGGGCGGCGCGACCCCGCAGAACGCCTCGGCCTTGGCTGGTTCCATCCTGGCGATGCGGGACTGGTGGCCCGACAGTCTGACGCAGCGGTTGATTGCCGTAGTATCCGATGGGTCGGTGAAGCGGGACGAAGGGGCCTGGACCTTCCCCACGACGCCGCTGGCACCTGGAACGCTCACGGCCACCCGGCACCCCCCGCACATCATTGAGGGTGGGGCGGAGCTTGTCGGCCGGGCCAAAAAGATGTTCATCTTTGACGGGAACACCTCGCCTCGGGTGGGATCCGGAGATTTCGTGGCGATGACCTCGATCGCCAACCCCCCAACCGGGGGTGATTGGGTCGGGGCGCGGCAGCCCTTCCATGGGATCGTCCACCAAGGGCGGCTGTGGGCCTTCCTGGATCATGTGGCCTACGTCTCGAGCCCGACCGACCATGAAGACTTCCGGGCGGCCAGCGGCGGAGTGCTCATCCCGATCGAGCCCGGATTCTCGCAGTATATTTCTGCCGCCTGGAGCTTCGCTAAGATGCTCATCGTGTTCAAGTACCCCAAGGGCATCTTCATCATTGATACCTCGCAAATTAACCCCGTGAACTGGCGGTACGACCCCCAGAGTTGGGCGGTGGGATCTTCGGGGCCCTACGGGCCTGTGGCCATTCCCAACGATGTGCTCTTCCCCGATGCCATAGGCCACTTCCACGTCCTCAGTCGGACCGGGGTAGAGAGGGACGCGGAATCATCGAACATCTTCAGCCCCAAAATGGAGGAATGGCAGCGGGCCCAGATCAGCCCGTCCAGGATGCCCTTTGCCCACCTGATTTACTACGATGACAAACGGATGGCCTATGCGGCCGTGTCTGGTCTCGGCTCTACGAAGAACGATCGGCGCGTCACGATCGACTTCAACAACCCCCGGGTCGGACCGCGCTTCATGTATTCCGACCGGGATGTGTGCCAGTCCTTAGTCATGCGGAAGATCGGTGGCATCGACCGCCCGTACTTCGGGGATGATGCGGGCAAGGCCTGGAAGATGGACGAGTCTACCCGGTCCAAGAATGGGCTCGGCTACATCGGGGTTTTCCAGACGGACCATGCCGATCTCGGTGAGATCATCCCGGAGTGGAAGGGGCGGAAGAAGACCTTTGACTTCCTGGAGTTTGAGTTCGAGTCCGTGGGCAATTACAACCTGTCCGTAAACGTGTATATCGACGGAGTCCTGAAAACCGTGACGCCACTGAATTTCAACATGGGCGGTCTCGGGGTCCCGTTGGGTTCCTTCGTCTTAGGCGTTGACCGCCTCGGCGTGGTGGCACGTAGTCGGAGGAAAAAGCGCCTCGGCTTCCACGGGACGCGCATCAGCATCGAAGGCTTCAATAGCGGTCCGGGGGAGACGTTCCGGATTACCGAGGCTACGGTCTATGGGAGGGTGGCCGAATGAGTCGGCGCGATATCGGTATTGTTGGCATCGTCCTCGCTGGCCTACTCCTGCTGGCCATGCCCTGGACCCTCTGGCCCGCAGGGAATTGTTCGGTGTTTAAGACGTGGGCCACGAACGAGATCCTCACCGCTTCCGACCTTAATAACTCCTTTGCCACGGTCGGCGTCACGAACGATACCCCGAACTGCGTGGATGATTACAGCTCCAACGTCACGCAGATGCGGAACCAGGTTGATCCCTTCCCGGGTGGGGGGGAGAGCCTGGCTACCTCCTTGGCCGGCGAGATCGAGCGCCTCCGGTTCGTCATTGCCGGGATCACCGGCAACACGTACTGGTACCAGGATCCTCCCTTCACGTTGAATGACAATCCGTTAAGGCTCGTCGGCGACCTCACCATCGGTCACCAGACCAGCCGCACGAACAAACTCATCTTCGAGCACGCGGGCACGACCTTCCAGACCCGCTTTCAGGCGGGGCATGCCTTGGCCAGCGTCACCTACATCTGGCCGACGACCGCGCCCTCCAACCAGAACAACTACCTCCGGGCAGCCTCGACCGGAGTCATGGATTGGGCCACGGATCTGCTCGTGGGGCATCCCACGACCCGGACCAGCCAGATCATCCTCTACCATGCGACGAGCAGCCTTGGCACGCGCATCCAGGCCTCCCACGCCACCAGCGAAGCCACCTACTTCTTGCCTCCGACCACGGGCAATGCTGGCGACGTCCTCACCACGCAGACCACCGGATCCGGAACGCTCGTCTGGGCGTCGTCGGCGACCCCCACCGGCTCCATGCTGGTCTTCGCCGGACACTCAGGAGTTGTCCCCTCGGGATGGCTCTTGACCGATGGCACTGCCGTCAGCCGGACGACCTACTCGGGCCTGTTCGCCGTCATTGGTACGACCTACGGGACTGGCGACGGCAGCACGACGTTCAACCTGCCAAACCTGAAAGGCCGAATCCCCGTAGGCCTGGATGCGGTACAGACTGAGTTTGACGTGCTTGGGGAAACTGGCGGCGCAAAGACGCATACACTTACCATCGCCGAGATGCCTGCCCACACCCATCTATCTGGCACCGATCCCGTTGCGGGTGGGGCCGCTGGTAGCGGTCTTATGGGCATAGGGAACGCCCTTGCTACCAGCTCCACTGGCGGTGGCGGTGCCCACAACAACTTGCAGCCGTACATCACCATGCACTGGATTATCAAACATTGAGTAATTTCCTAGTCATAGATCGGGATGAACTTCCGCACCCGAAGGCCCAGGCGATCGTCGAGGCACACGGCGTCCCGGGCGAGTTCCGGACCGATCACACGCAATGGATAGTTCTCATCGAGGACAAGGGGGTGCCCTTTGCTTTCGTCAGCATGGCGAAGATCGACGAGCACCATATCGTGGAACACCTCGCGGTCCGGTCCGGCTTCTGGACGGCGCGGCGCCGGAAGATTCTGGCGGACCTCTTTGACCGCTTCGTCGAGGAGGCTTGGCGGCGCGGGGTGCCCTGCATCTTGACCCGACTGGACCGGAAGGCGAAGAACGTCCTGCGCCTGACCAAGTTCTGCGAGCAATGGCACTTTGTCCGATACAAGAAAGGGACCCGATGGGCGTGGTGGGTCCTCTACCGCGAGTGGAGCCCACTGTGGCATCGCATGGCTGAGGCCCAGACATGAGCAGCTTCTTCACAAAGCCCAAGATCCCTAGTCTACCGCCGGTTCCTCCTGCGCCGCCTCCAAGCACAGAGCTTACAGAGGTTCGGGCTGGCGGGCGGGAACTCTACCAGGAGAACCTGGAGCGGGCCCGGAAGCTCCAGTCCGAGCAAGAGGCCACCAGAAAGGCGATCGAGGAAACCCTCGGGATCGACCTGTCTGACCTCTTGGCCCAGGCGGGGGTGTCCGAACTCGGCCTCTTCACCGGACTCCGCGGCCTCCAGGCCGAGAGTCTCGCGGGCACCGAACAGGAACGGACGGCCTTCCAGCGGGCCACCGGCCTGAGCCCAGAGGACTACGCTGGCGAAGAGGCGGCACGGCAGCTCGAGATCGGCCGGGGATTTCAGCAGAGGTATCGGACCGCCCTCGAAGGGGGTCTCCCGACCGATCCGGCGATGGCGCAGCGTCATCTGCAGGAGCAGCGCGACCTCGATGAACGTTTCCGCCGCGCCTTGGGCTCAGGCTACCAGCTCTCCAGCCCCTACAGCACAGCCTTTCAGGACATGCTCCAGCGCCAGGGGCAAGAGAAATACCTCTCGGGTCAGTACGAGCTCGAGCGGGCGGCCCGGGTGGGATATACCCTCTCTCCGGCCGCCGAGCGGACCTTGGGTCTCCGGCGAGGCTTACTGGCCGGGGTCCCGAACGTCTCCCCGTATCAGTTCGCCGGTGGTCTCGGGTCGTTGGGCCTGGATTATATCCAAACCCCACCCCAGTTCGGGCAACTCACGCAGGAATATAACTACGACCGATCGCTTCAGGCGAACGTGAATCAGCAACGGGCCGCCCAGAACCTCGCCGTGATGAACGCGCAGATCCAGGCCCAGAATGCCCAATCCCAGGCTCAGGGTGGCCTAATGAGCGGCCTGCTTACCCTAGGAGGCGCCGCGCTTGGTGGTCCGCTTGGCGCTGCTCTTGGCGGTGCTCTTGGGGGGGGGCTTTCGGCTGGCCTCCCCAGCTACGCTCCGAGCTACGGCGGGTCCTATTATAGCGGGACGCCAGGGTACAATACCGTGTACGCCCCCAGGGCATAGCTTATGGCTGACGTGACCTATCCCTCCGGTCTCGAACTCGGACTCGCCAAGGGGATCCCGGCGGCGATCGACAGCTATTTCCGATCGCAGGACATGACCGATCGGCGGCGTCGCCTGCAGATGTTGGAGGAGGCGGAACGAAGGGCACAGCAGCAGTATCAGGAGCAACAGGGCTTGCTTGCTCAAGCGCCACAGAATCTTCGGCGTCTGCTGGCACCGGGAGGAACTACGGCGGGGCTTCCACCCATTCCTGGATCGGAACCGGCAGCACCGACCGGGCTGGAGGTGGGTGTGACCCCTGGGGTATCGACGCCTGGAGGCCCAGGGGCAGGTGCTACACCAAGGTCCCTCCGTGAAGCCCTGACGCAACCCGGGGGGGCCGAGGCCCTCATTGGGCTAGAGCGGGCAGGCGTCCGGGGTCTCGACCTGACGCGGCAGATCGAAACCGAGGAGCGGGCTCGCTCTGGTCGCAAGAAAGCCTCGGATGCCATGACGCTGTTCAAAGAGGCCAAGACACCGGAGGACCGGGTCAACGCCGTGGGCCAGTTCTACCATGCCCTCGTGGAGTCCGGCGAGACCAAGGATATCGGACCGTTCATGACCTACATCGACACGGAGCGCGAGCGCGGTGCGATGCAGCGCGACGTGGAGCGCTTCGGGAAGAACCTATTCTCGCTGGGTGAGGGGGGTGTCGAGGACGGCCAGAAGCGTCTCGACATGATCGACCAAGTCCTGAGCGCCGAGTCGAAGTTCTTCCGGACCAAGGGAGCGGAGATCACGGCGGGCATGCTGACCAACGTGATGGGTCCGGAGGGGCTCATCGCGCGGACCTACTCGCAACTACGATTATCCGGCATGAAGCCCCTGGAAGCCTGGCGCAAGATCGAACTCTCCTTCCCGCGCCAGGCGGCCGATATGGTCTCGAACAGGCGGATCCCGCGGGAAGTCGCGTCGGAACTCGAGATTGATCTGGCTGCGCGGAAGACCGAGGCGGTAGAGCGTGGGAGGCGAGCGGCTATCCCTAAAGAGGAACGCCAGCTCTACATTGACCTAAAACAGACACGCCTCGACCTGTTGAGTGGCAAGAAGATCCCCTTGAAGACTCTGACCGGGGCCCTGGCGAATATCGAGCTCATCACGGAAGGCCTGACGTCGCAACAGAAGAAGCAGATGAGCCAGAACATCGGGCGGCTGATCTCGAAGGCGATGCAAGAGCAAGAGGAAGGCGGGGAAGTGCCTCAGCCTAGTCCCGAACAGCAGGCCGAACTCCGCAAGAGGGCCGATGAGGCCGCCCAAAGTAAGTACGGGAAGCGGTTCATGGACCTGACACCGGAGCAGCAAGATGCAATCGCCAGAGAGTTGAGCCAGTGATATGGCCAAGATTACCGCCGATCACCTCCGGTCCCTCTTCTCGGAGGAGCATGGTGAGGAAGCTCTCTATGAGAAGTTTCGGCGCTCTCTGGGTCCTGGCTACAAAGCATTACCCCGTTCAAGCACTGAGCCTCCCCTTACCCTCCTTGAGCCCAATGGTGGCAACGGCGGCGAACAGCAGGCCGAGCCTCCAGCCTTCACTATCCCATCAAATATAAAAGAGTACGAAGGCGCCGATCTTCCCATCCCATCCTTTGAGCCCGAACCCCAACCAGAGCGATTCAAGCTGCCGTGGATGAAGGACATGTTGAATCTCCTCTCGCCCAGAGAGGCAGAGGCGGCCGAAGGAACCGTAGCCAAAAAGATTACGTCCGATCAGATCCGCAAAGCCTTCACCGAACCGTCCCAAAAGAAAACGACTACAGACTCTATCAAGCAGGCCTTCGCCGACGCGCCGAAGCCATCTGTCCTTGATCGCATCAAAGCGGCTGTAGGCCGACAGCTTGAGGCAGGAAAGCGCGGCATAGCCTCGCTCCCCACCGGGGAAGAAATGGGGCGGATCCCCGGCATGGTGCCGGCGCCAACCCCTGATCTGGCGGCTGAGGAGGACCTCCGGGCCGCCTATCCATTCGGGATTCCACCGACCCCGGGTCGTGGAACAAGGACGGTTATTCCAGCACCCCAGGAAGAACCTCGTGGAGTGCCATATGTCGTCGGTGCCGTTGAAGGGGTGCCCGGGGTCGAGATCCCGCCCGAAGCGGCCGGCCCGGGCCTCCGCGGTATCCGCGAGACCCTGCAAGTCATTGCCGAAAGCCCAGCCTTCACGATCGACCCGAACAAGATGCCCCGCTATCCGAACGAGGACGAGTTTACCTACCGGATCCGGCGGGCCGGATGGACACCGTTCATCTGGGCCTGGCAGGCGCTTGATCTAGGGACGCGGCTCATGGCCTCGCCGTTTATCGCGGTGGGAGCCACGGCCAAGCACATCCTGCTCGACATGGGCTACTCGCAGCGGGACGCCGAGTCATTCGAGAGGGACTTCCATATCGGGATGCTGGGGCTCTTTGGGCGTCAGGTGGAGGGGCCACGCCCAAGCGTGATCCGTGAGGGAGTCAAGACATGGCGGGCGAAGCTGTCCAAAAGCCCTGAACGCACGGTTGCTGATCTGGTCGAGGAGGTGTGGGCCCAAGAAAACAAGCTCCACACCATCAAGCGCATCCGACAGGACCTCGCCAAGGATCCCGAGAAGCTCAAGAACTTCAACGATGCACTCTTGCAGAAGGCGACATTCGCCACCCAATCTGCTGCCACGGCCCAAGAGGCCTCGTCGCCCGGAATCCGGACAGCCATAGGGCCAACTCCGACTGAAGCCCCTCCGAGGCCTGCCGATCCGCCTGAGCCGACCCCCAAACCTGCTCCTCCTGTGCGCCCACCAGCCGCTCCTGAGGCGATCAGGCCAGAAGCCGCCCCAACACCTACCCCTGCGCCTACAGCCCTACCTGAGAGGCCTCCACGAGGACAATCCTACCAGGTGGTCTGGGCAGATGGACGGGCCAAGGTCCACTTTGACAATTTGACCTCCGCTGTGTCCTTTTCGCAACAGGAGGGAAGGGAGGCCAGGCCGCCCGAACTCGTCCGGACCCCCAAGGGCGCCCAGGTGCTCAGTGTCGCTCCGACTGCGGTTGAGGCAAAAGCCGCTCCCACACCCGTCGTCGCTCCTCCTGCAGCCCCACCAGTGGAAAAGGCTGTGGAAAAGAGTCCAATCGACGTGATTGCTGAGGGGAAGGCTACTGGCCTTGCCGATGCCCTCCAGGAAGTCTCTGAGGCCACACCGACCGGCAAGCTGGTGGGGGAGCCAGGAGAATACCGGAGAGTCGGTGGCTTCAAGTCACTCTTCCCAGAGCTCCAAGGCATTGCCGCCAGCCCGTCTCAGATCGTGGCGGCGATCCGCCGCGACAAGGAGAATCCGCTCTACCTGGAAATACTTGATCGGCTGAAGGCTGGGATCACTGCCGACGAGGCAAGGGATATGTACGTCGAGACCGGCCTTGAGCCGACCGAAGTGGGCTTTGAGCGGTTCTCGGGAGCGCTCGAGGAGTTGGCGCGAGACCAAGAGGCGGAGCGGCTCGAGGCGTTGGTGACGCCGCCACCGGCGGCTCCTGTGGCACCAGCAGTAGCCCCCGCTCCTGCCCAAATACCAGAGGAAGCCACAAGGAAGTCCGTTCCAGATTATATCCAAGAGGAGATTGACAGACAGTTTGCCCTTTCTCAAAGGCTGGGACTCTCCGACAGAATCTCTGAGTTGAGTAGGCAGGGTCTTGTCGCTGCCCAAGTATTCGATCAGATGAAGCCAGAGTTTGGCTTTAACAACATTGGTCTCTCGGACGCACGGACCATGATCCGGTCCGTGAGATCAAAGCTCAACATTCCGTCGGCTGAGGAAATAAGAGCGGGAGAGGTTCCTCAGCCCGTGGTCTCTCCAGTAGCACCTACCATCCGCGAAGAGCCGTTCACCCCCGGCCAGATGACCTTTGCCCCGCCCCGCGAGGTCCCAAGAGAGCCGATCCGTGCCCCCGAAGGTGCCGAGGTGCGTCCCGTCGAGGAGACGCCACTGTTCGAGAGGCCACCGACAGCGGTACAGCCGGAACTCGCACCTCCGACCAAGGCTATTGAGGCCGTCCCGGCGAGAAGCATCTTCATCGGTCGTGGGAAGAAGGGATCAGTCCGAGTGATTTTCCCGGACGCCAACCACAAGGACCTCTTCTCAGCCACTTCCCGGTTGAGAAAGAAAGCTGCCGGTGAGCCAGGGATAGACACGGGCTTTGAGGGAATGGCAGACAGAATGATGATCCCGAGGAGTGCTATTGGACGCATCGCTCAAGGCTACCGGGATCAGATTATGGAGCTAGTGCAAAATCTGCCACAAGGCGAGGTGTTCAACGCCCCACAGTGGAAAGATGTGCAGCAGGGGATGGTCACTCCTGGAGAGGCCACCCCATACGAAGCACCTCGGCACGTTCTAGTAGATCAACCTGACTGGATGAAGGTGGCATTGGGCAAGATAGAAAAGGCCGTAACGCCGGAATTGCCAGAGGCTCCACCACCATCACTTCCGACTCCTTCCCCCATGGAAGCGAAAGGCATCACCCGCGAGGGCATGATCGAATACCGGGATCTGCCGAAAGACCCCACGGTGGCCAGCTTGAAAGATTTCTTGCTGGATCTCCAGTTCATGCCGCTCGAAGCGTCGAACGAAGCGTTCGATAGATTTTGGGAGAAGCGAAAGGCGTTGCTGGCAGAGCAGGAGGAGGCGGAGGAGTTTGCCAAGACCCGGAAGTACCGGGGCGAGGTCGTCCGGTCCACGGAACTCCAACCACAACTGGTCCTCCACGAAGTCAAGGACGAGAGCGGACACCGATTTGGGATCCTCCAGGGCCTCATCACTCCCCACATGGATCGGATTGCTAGGTATTTACCTTTGGCCAGGGTGGTTGGACAATACGGTGCGGCTGGAGAGGTGCCGAAGCGGAGCTACGTCACCTTCAATGCCGGTGACCGGCAAATCTCCGGCCTCGAGATTAGGCGCGGGACCATGCCGATGCTGGCGGAGAACTTCGGTCACAAGCTGGGCCGCGAGCGGCTGGAGACGCCAGAGCAGGTCATGGAGGCCCTGAAGGCTGGCGATCGTGTGCCACTGGAGGGGGCGGACCAGTACGAGCTGCGGCAGCGCCAGGATGGCCTTATCAAGATCGAGAACGCCAAGATGGCCCAGCGCGACCAGCTCCTCCGCCATGGGGCCAAATACTCTCCAGCCGGCAACTTCTTCCATATCCCGGAGCAGGAAATCGGGCGGCTCTTGGAGCGGTTCCCCCCGAAGGCACCCGAGGTCAAGGCGCCGACACCGACTCGCGTGGAGGAGCCGCTACCCAAGCCGTTCTACCAAAGACGGCCCGACTCCCCCGAATCCGATCTAGTCCGAGCGCAGGAGGCCATCGCGGACGTGGAGCAGTCGGTCCAAGGGGCCTCTACGGTCTCCGGAAAGCTGCCCCGTGGGATTCCCGGTGCGGCCGGCGCCAGAATCCTCGGCATCGGAATTACCCGGGAGCTGTACCAAAAGGGACGGGTGGACCTCCGGGGCCAGACGGTCCACACGGCCCAGGACCTCGCAGGGCTGGCCCAGGTGTTCCGCAACCCGCAATTCGAGACGCTACGAATCTTCTATGTCAAGGAAGGAAAGATCGTCGCCCATGAGGGTATTACGTCACGGATGCCGGGGTCGGCTGAGGCTTTTCTGCAAAGGGGGCCCAGGGAGACGCATGTTGCGAGAACCATCGAGGGCATGAAGCGACGGATGGAGCGGCTCGGGGCGGATGGGTACTGGATGCTCCACAACCACCCGAGCGGGATGACCTCTGCCTCTGATAGCGATGTTCAGTTGACGGAGACCTTTAGTGCAATGCTCCCCGGCATGAAAGGCCACGTCATCATCGATTCTGGCGTCTATACCGTTCTCAGGACCACTCCGAAAGGGGTAGCCGAAAAAGCCCATCGGATTCCTGCGGGCGAGGCGCAATTCTTCGTGCCGGAGCTGGCCCACGATCTCATCGGGGTCCGGGTGGAGGACGGGCAGCACCTCGTCCGCATCGGGCAGCAGCTCAAGACACCCGAGGGCTACGTTTCGCTTATATACCGCTCCGGTATTACTTCACGGGCGATCGAGGATGTGCCGGTGGCCAAGTTCCTCCGGGGGAGAGAGTTAGTGGACTATGTGCGGGCTCGGCAACGAGAATACGGGGCTACATCGGCCTTGAGCTTCTATCCGGAATACAAGGGCGAACAAGCAGAGGCAATCAAGCGGGCGGCCCAGAGGTACATCGACGGGGGGGTTATCCTGGATCACGGCATCGGCGTGCTTGAAGGTGGCTATACACTGGGAAGGCTCAGGGAGGGCGAGCGTCTGAGGCTGCGGGCGGCAGAGGGGGCTCGGCCTGCCTACCGCGTCTCTGAGCCGAAAGCCGACTTCGGTGAGGAACCCCAAGACGAATGGGCTGAGCGGCTCCAAGAATGGCAGCGCGAGGGCAGGGCAGAGGAGCGGCGGGTCTCCGGCCAGGGACCCAAGGTCATCATCCAGAAGCCGATGAAGGACTACGGCTGGCTCTCGATGATCGGCACCCCCTCGAACGTGCTTCGGCGCTACGGTCCAGAAGCGGCCGCCGCGATCCGGGCCTTGAACCTGGGCGAGATCAACCAGCGCATCGCGTTCGGTCGCCGGATGGAGACCGACCTGGAGGCCACAGGGCGGATCCCGAAGGCCGACTTCGGGAAGACCGGGGAGGTCTTTTGGGACATCTTCGAGGGTAAGGATATTGAGGCGATCGAGGCCCGGACCGACATCTCCCAGGAGACCAAGGAGGCGGCCCGGTATTTCCGGGAGAAGTTCGATGCGGACCGGCAGCTCATCATCGAGCGGATGCGCGAAGATCTGAGGCCCGCGGTCGAGGACCGGATCGACACGAAGGTCCGGGAGGAGATCCCGATTCCGGAAGGCAAACATCGTCGGACGGCGGAACAGCTCGAGGAGGTCCGGAAACGGGTCGCCAAGGAGACGACCGAAGAGCTGCAGCGCATGATCCCGGACGAGTGGGGGATCGACAAGTATTTGCCCCATATCTTCCCCGGCGACTTCCGGATCTTCGTCAAGGCCGACGAGGGGATGGCCTTTATCGGGACGGCCCGGACTCGGTACGAGGCTATGAAGAGAATCAACGAGGACCATGCCAGCAACCCCGAGCGGACGGCGGAGATGTATGTGGTGGATCAGCGGCAGTTTGTGAACCCTGACGTAGTCCGGGTGTCGAGGCCGAGGCGGTGGATGGTCATTAACCGGATCGCCGACGCCATGGATATTGGGGCCGAAGATGTGTCCTGGGCCTTTAAGGGAGTCATCGGCACCAAGGAGGGCAAGAAGAAGTGGTGGGGGTCGCTGCGGCACCGGGAGGGCTATCCGGGATTCAGCCAAGACCTCGAGTGGGTCTTGGGTATCTACAACCATGGCCTGACCCGGTGGATTCACGTCACCGACGCGAGGCGAGCCGTCCAACCCCTGATCGACAAGGTGCGAAAATCGGGGCGATCGACGCTGGCCGATGAGCTTGAGGCAAACCTGAATATCCTGTGGGGCTACAAGAGCCAGACCTCGCAGATGCTCGACAACCTCTTGGAGCGGATCCCAGGTCTTAGCCATTTCCACCGGCCGTTCGCCTTGGAACGGTGGACCAACCGCGCGAAATCTCTGTCCGCGTATCTCTTCCTGAACCTGAGCCCGCGATTCCACTTCCTGAACCGCCTCCAGACGTTCCAGACGCTTTGGCCGATCGTCAGCACGAGGGAGTTTGTGAATGGTCGGCGGCTCTACCTGGGGAAGGTGACCCTTGAGAGCGGCGAAGAGCTGATCGGCAAGGATCTTCTGGAGAAGCACGGGGTCCGGTTCCTCGCCGGCGGGAAGTTTGTCGGAGAGGCGGGGCCATTGAAGAGATTCAAGATGGCGAGGTTCCGCGAGCAACTGCGGGGCTTAGCCCCTGAGACCTTCAACCAAGAGGTCGCCTTCCTGACCATGTACCTGAAGGCGCGAAAGATGGGACTGGAAGATGCCCAGGCAGCCGAATACGCCTTCCTCCGCGGGAACATCTACAGTCAGTTCCTTGGACTGCGGACGGACCAGCCACGGGCGCTCTATCGGGCCATGTCCACAGGCCTGACCGCTCCGGTCAAATCCACGATCTTCCAGTTCCGGCGCTTTCAGATCAAGAACCTCGAGCTGATCGCGGACCTGTTGGCCGACAAGGATTTTGTCGGGGCGGGCAAATGGCTGGGAGCCAACATTGGCATTGGTGGGATGAAGGGCCTACTGAATCCCCTCATCGCCATTGCGGGCGGGGCCTACATCACCCTGGAACTCTACAACCGCATCAAGGAAGAGTACGGGGAGACGATCGCCAACCTGATCGCCTACGGCCTCCCGGGACTGCTGGGCATCGACTTCTCCTACTCGGTCCAGATGGTGGACGTGCCGCGAGGCCAGAGCGTCCCGGAGGCGATCGGCAACGTGGCCTTGGGACCACTGGGGAGCCTAGCCTTGGCTGGCGGAGAGGCTGCGCTTGGAGAGGAGAAGGGGGTGGTCCCAGAGCCAGCCAAACGTCTGATATCCGCTCTAAGACAGCGGGCACCGGCGCTCCGCTGGACGGAAGGCCTCAGACAAATCTGGGAGGGGGACTACGACTTCCGGGACCCCAAGGGGATGCTCAAGTTCAAGGGGGATCTGAAGGACGTACTCCTGAACATGGCGGGCTTCCGGTCCTTGACGGCCTCGGAGCAGGACATGATCCTGTCAGCCTATGTCGAGGTCAGAAAGCGGCGGGATGCGGTCATCGACCGGGTCGTGTCGCTCCGGGCGCAACAGCGCCTCGAAGGGGCCGATGTGGTCTTGGAGACCAGCCCAGGCAAGGACGACATTGACCGATGGAACGCCCTCTATCCCGAGTTTCCGATCACCAGCCGGGATATCCGAAACCGTCTGAGACCACGACTCCGTGAATCCCAGATCCCGAGGGCGGAACGGCGCATCCATGAGGGACCCAAGGTCTTCAGGAAGATGATGCCAGCAAGGCCTTGACATTCTCGATATATACTGGTATATAGTAACCTAGATTTCGGGCCGACTCGTAGAGAGCCCGCGATTGAGGGTAATTCCACCCTCGTCGCGGGTTTTTTTTGTCTCGGAGGGAGGTGGAAGCAGATGCTAAGGGATGGCTGGAAAACGACAGAGTTTTGGTTGGCCGTTGGCGGGGGGATCCTGACCTACGTGTTCCCCGAGGCGCCGAAGGAGGCCTTCCTGGGGATCATTACGTACATCGGCTCCAGGGGGTTCGCCAAGATCGGCGGAGACGCCAAGGCCGGGATCATGTCCACCGAGTTCTGGGTCACGCTGGCATCTACCGGGGTACCGATTCTGTTCCCTGGAGTACCCCTAGAGGCGCTCTATGCGATCTGGACCTATGTAGGTGCTCGGGGTGCCCTGAAGTTCTTCAGTAACGGTGGCATCAAGGCCTTGACGGGGGCGACCACATAGGAAGTCCCACATCGGATGGGAGGAGGAATCCCATGAAGCGTAAGCGAACGATGGGGCTGGTCGTCCTCTGCCTGTTTGTCTTGTCAGCCTGTGCGACGACCCCTCATGGCAAGGCCCAGCAATCGGCCCAGGTCGTTGTGGCTCTCGGGCAGACGATCCTGAAGGGATGCCGCCAGTCCAAGGATCGGGCCTACTCGCAGGCGGGTACCCTCGAATCGGCAGGTTTGGTGGCCGAGGCTCAGACACTCAGGACCAACTGGATGAAGCCCCTGACCAAGGAGAACTGCGCGAAACTCACGGCAGGCTACGACATTGCGTGGGACGCAGCGAAGCGGGCGATGGAACTCACCAAGGCGGATCCCAACGCCATTACCCCTATGTCGATCCTGACGGAGATCACCAACTTCGTTCTTAACGCCTACGACATCCTGACGCAAGCTGGCGTTGTGGTCCCTGAGCCCGTGACCGGCTTCGTCCAGAAGACGCAGGGGGCCCTGCTCGAGTAGGCAGGAGGCGCAAGGAGGGAACCACATGATTATTCCGGTGGACAAGGAGACGATCAAGTACCTACTGGAAACCGTGGGGATGCTGGTGAATGTGGTGCAGCAACTCGCGCGGAAGGACGAGTTAACCCCGGAGCAGGAAGCGGCCTTGATCGGTTCCGGAGATACGGCCAGCCGTATGCTCCATGAGCTGCTCCAAGAACCGTAAAGGGAGGTGATGGCGGATGACCCGGATTGTGCTGTTGCTGTCGATCGTGACGGTCATTGCCCTTGGTGGATGTGCGCCGAAGTATTACTGCGAGACGCAGTTCGCCGGGGAAGGTGGGGTGATTGAGAAGGAGGGCGGCAAGAAATACTGGCCGAGCCACTGTAGCCCACAGGGATTCCCGTATAACGTCCTCTACTAGTCGAAAAGCAGCGGGGACGCCTTAACCCTTCTGGGCCCGTCATCCGATACGAGTTGGCGGGCCCGGAGTCTTTGCAGGTAGGCATCACGGCTGGAGCGGCGGTACTGGGTCATCTCACATATGGCATCCCGATCGACCGAATCCGGATAGGCCTTCAATAAGACCTGCAAGACTGCCTTTTCCCCCTGGGGGAGTTTCTGGATCCAGTAGTCCCGGAGAGCTTCGCCAGTGGGAAGGGGCTCGAAATCTGACCCCAATGCTAGGAGGCCCTCATCCGTGGCCATGATCCGGTTACCCCGGACCCCCACCAATCCTCGGTCCTTGAGCCGCTGAACGTAGGAGTCCCGGCTGGACCGCTTGTAGCCGGTGAGAATGGAGAGCTGCTGACGATCCACGCCCTCTGGGTACTGCGCCACGGCGGTCAGGCTGATCTGTTCTCCCCTGGGAAGGGAACCAGCCACGGTTCTTGGGTGGAAGTCATCACCTATGCGCAGTGGTTGCCGCGCACCTTCCACCACATTGCGAACGTGCTGCTTGAAGTGGAGGCTGCGCTGGTCAAGTATTGGTTTCGTGGGTGGAGGCACACTGATTGTATAGGGCTTTACAGCCTCTTTCTTGAACGCATCGCGCATCAGACCCAACTCGGTCACGACAACCTGTTGAGCCCGGGCCATCCGATCTGTAACCTTTGCCAAGAACGCAATGGCCTTCTCAATCCGGCCCACATCGCCTTTCTTCAGCATCGGAACCCTGACTTCTTTTACCCTGATTTGTGGCTCACGCTGCAATGGTGGAACCGTAGTCGCAGTATGTTTCGCCGCCGCCAGCTCCCGCTTCAACTGTCCGATCTCCGCCCGGAACTCGGCTACCGTCCTCGCCTTATCCTCCGCCTCCTTTGGGAGATCCTGCAGCTTGGGCAGCAGGGCCTTGACCTTCTCTGGGGGCGGTGGGGGCGCCGCAGCATGTTTTGTGGAGCCTGGCTCCGGGTGGGTCGTTTCCACCGACCCGACCTTCAGGAGGACCCGCTCGATCGCTACGGCTCGGCCCAGGGCCCAGAATGTTCCTGGCTCCATCACCTTGATCTGGTCGAAGAAGCGCCGCTGCTCGTTCGGGGGGATACCGAGGGCCTCGGCTGCCCGCTTCCGGTCAATGTCGATGAAGGTCTGGCCGATCAAGACGTTGAGGAGCTCGGCCGCCACGTCCTTCCGGAGCTTCCCCAATCGCTGGGTAGCGAACACGGCCGCGAAGCCCCTTTTCCTCCCCCGGGTGGCCAGACCGATCATGGCGTCGGCCGCCTCCGACTCCCCATGGCCTTTCTCGGGGGAATTTCCAGTTACAAAGACCTTTCCTCGCCGCCTCGCTACGAAAGCACCTGAAGGAACAGTAATATCCCAGACGATTCCAGAGTAAACATGGGAATTCGGTTTCCGGACATAGTGGTGACGTCGCTTGCTTATAAGGACCCTCCATTGGCCTATGCTCCACACAAAACGCTTGGTCGTACTGATTCCTAGTCTTGTTGCAAGTTCCTGAAAATCGTCAGCCAATCCCTCATTTTTCCCAGGATAAAAAGTCGTCCAGCGTCCCATGTATGAGGTTCCGTCCCCCTCTAAGAGGCCTTGGTATAGGGCTCGCAATTGATGCTTAGACCCTTGGCTTAGAATGACTCGGGGAATTCGGTGAATGTCTGGACCAAGCCAGCCCATCACCAGACGCGATAATCGCTCTCCGAGATAGAATTCTTTGCTCTGAGAGTGTCTCACGGTGCGATCAGGACGCACACTTTCCCTTTCTGGCCGTGAATATACCGAATGCGAGCCAAATCGACTGAGCAAGGATTGCATCTCAGCAATCATCCTTCTTCCTGCTTTGAGAGTCGCGGTCGATTGGGAAATCGAAAGATAGCGCAAGTATTTGCCGCCGCACGACCCCACAAAGCTCCCATCCGTAATAACCCAGCCCAATAGGCGGCTTAGATCCGTTGAAAGTCTTGCTAGACCGGGACCATCCGGTCCTCCACCGATTGGAATATATGCGTGATGAGGAACCGAAGAGGCGTGACAAAAAGTCCATGGATATAAGGTGAGGTATTTGGGTCGCCTTTTCTTGACGCTTTCTTTTCGACCCTGATATTGTGCCCGCTGCATTCGACGCAAAACTACTCGGTGGTCTGGAGTAACAAGCGCATCAATCCCATCGCTTGTGAGTCCTACCATCGGCCCAGAGTGATTTTGAACTATGATCCGACGAATAGGTTCTTCTCGGTATAATTCACTCGTTGGATCGAAGGCAACAACTCGATCCCCAACTTCTACTTCGGTTATCCCTCTCCATCCGGAACTTGTCAGAATTTCTGTTTCTGGGTCCATGCAAAATGTGTGGGCCTCGTCCACGACCACCACGGTTGGCCGCCAGAGCTTCTTCGGGGCGTCGATCACCGCTTCCAAGAAGGTCCGGACCCATCGGTGCCGGTCAGACAACTTCATCTCGTAGAGGTCGCATACCGCCGAGGCCTGGAGCTCGAGAAGCCTTTGGGCCAGTAACCCAGCCGACCGAGGATCGGCCGGGGTCTCCCCGCCTTTCCCAGCTAGGACATACCCATATTTTTCTCGGAGGGTGGCGAACTCGCCTTCGGGGTCCACGATGAGGACTGGGACCTTCCCGAAGAGCTGCTCGGCGAGGCGGCGGAGGAGATAACTCTTCCCTCCTCCTGAGTTGGCCTGGATAAGCATCCTGGTCCGGAGCAACAGATCGAGGTCTAGGGAGATGTTCTTCGGCTGTGACTCCCAGGACTTGCCAAGGATGATCCGGCTCATGATTCCCTACTTTCTACGGATGGGAGAGCAACAGGTTCCAGGTGGCGTCCGTCCATTCGATGGCGGATTTGTCAGCCATGGTGCTCCCTGCAGGAGATTACCATCTCGTCATAATACACTTGAACCGTCAGATTCTTGGCCCACCTAAGCCTCTTGCAGATCCAACAGCGGAAGAGTTTTCGCGGATGATTCCTCCGGGTGGCCTTCCGGACTGAGAATCCCATGCCAACCAGAACATGGTCAACGTATTTCGTCAGCGGCTGGAATGGGCGAGCGTAAAGGTGGACGGTCATTCCCTTCGCCTCTCCACCACAACTTCTTTCCAGATCCGGTCTAAAAACTCCTGCTGCCGTTCTGTCCAATGGTCCCGTCGCTCCAGAGAGTCGAGGAATTGCTGCTCCCATTTCGTCAGCTTCGGCCAGTATTTCTCTGATGAGAGGATTTCAAGGGCGTCAAGGTTGTCTTGATCCACTCCCTACCCCCGCCCGGATGCCACGCTGTCGTCCCGCCAGACCTCCACGCCAGGGATGTTCGTATTGGCCTTGAGGGCCTCTACGACTGCACGGATCTTCTTCTCGTCCGGAGAGCAATACTCTCGGGGCACCTGGTCGGCATCCGTGATCCGGAACGCCCAGTGCTCCCGGAACGCCAGCCCAGCGACCTTCGGCACCTCGGTCTGAGGAATCACCGGAAGGGTCACCTCCGGCACCGCATTTCTGATCTCCGCCGCCGCGTCGCAAAGCCCCCGCTGCTCCAGCTTCGCCGCCTTGGTATCGGCCTGGCCCTGAAGGCGTTGCTGCTCTTTGGCCGCAGCGACACGTGCCTTGGTCTCCTGCTCCTGCCGGATCCGCTCCTGCTCGTCCCTGTAGAGCTTGATCTTGTCCTTGAGGAGCGTTTCGGCCTGGGAGTAAATCGCTTCGATGGGTCGGAACAAATCCATGATCCGCTTCTTGACTTCATCGAGGGGTGATGTCAAGGACTTGCGGCGATCCTCGACTTCTTTCAGGCGCCCCTTGATGGACCGAAGCCAGTCGCCAGCTTCCTGGTAGTGCTCAGGCACGATGATGGTGAACTCCTTGACCTCTTCTAGGAAGGACTGGACTCTTGGCGACAGTTCTTGGACCGTCGCGGTCGCCCGCTCGATCTCCGTGTGTGTGACCATTGCTACCTCCTTCCCTTGTTGAGCTTCTCGTTCTCCAGCATCCAGTTGAACCCGGCCAGCAATGCCAAAAACACGCTGAAATCTGACGCTCTTTGATACTCCTCGGTCCGGTAGTTCCCGTCTGCCCGGAGTTCTACGGCTAGGCGGAAAATGGGTCCCTTCATCTTGAGGTACTCCGTACAGGCCTGCTCCTGGGCGGCCAGTTGGAGCGCGGTCCACGGTTCGACCGATCCCGTCTTGCGCTCCACCAGGGCCACGGCGTTCTTGCGCCTCCTGAGCACTGGGAGTGTTCCCAGGGTGTCGAAGGTTCCGGCGTATCGGTGCTTCATGGAGCACACCGGCTGCTCGCTCATCATGGACACGAAGCCCGACTCCTTCTGAAACTTCGCGTAGGCCTTGATGTAAGGGACATAGGGGGGAAAGAGGGTGTCCCAGTCCAGCCCCGAGGCATCCTCAGCGCCATCCAAAATGGCGCAGGCCTTGTGGACGTAGCTTCCCCTGATACGGTGTTCCTCGTTCGCCCAGGGGTTCCATGATACGGTCGCGCCAAGGACTTCCGTGATGCTCGGGAAAGCGTAGCGTTTACCCTCGTGCTCGAAGCGGTATAATCCTGCCACCCTGTCGATGACGAGATCCTTCACTGCTTCGTTTCCCTGACCTTCCTGATCTGCTCCAAGACCTCAAGGGTCTTCGTTTTCTTGGACCCCGCGTTGATGATCTCCATGGCCTCAGACTCAGTTGGGTTCTCGGGAAGTAGCTTCAACTCAATCCCGTGAGTGCTGAGGATCTTGTGGACCTGCTTGATCTTGAAATCGCTGGCGACATCGGTAGGCTTCACCGCCCCCGCCTTCTCTTGTTTGGGCTCAGTCGGTGGCTTCGGCGGAGTCGGAGATTGAGTGGTCGCCGCCTTTTCCTGTGCCACCTGGGCCTTCGTCTGCGGATCGGGTGGTGCCTCGGCCTCTCCACTCCCAAAGGCCTCGTCGAGCGTCACCTGTCCGTCCTGGATGGCGTTGAACAGGCCGCGGAGGGTGGCGACGTCATCTCCAGTCCATTCCGAGATGTGCTTGTCAGCGGACCGCTCTAGCATCTCCTGTGGGACGCCCATAGCAGCGAAGGACCGAAGGAGGCCCTCAACCGCCTTGGGGTTCGTCTTCGTGTCCCACTTGCCAGCCACTATCGCCTTTGCTTTGGCCACGTAGGCTGCGGTGTAGAATTTGGGGATCATCCCGAGTTGTGCGTTGCGGATGGCCTTGGATACTGCCGACTGGTACAGCATCATTTTTCGATCCGCTCCAGCCTCGACAAAGCGCCCTGCGACTTTATACATTTTGCTTTGCTGAAACGGGCGGATATAAACGAAACCCGTTTCGGCATCGAAGCTATAGCCCTCAAGGTTCCAGTGGGTGTCGGTTTCGCCTACCTGGCGGCAACCCGATACATTATTGCCCCATCGTCGCGCCAGGGGCAGGGAGGCGTGAATAGATGGACCCTCGATCATCGTGGTCTTGCCTGTCTCATCCCCGGACCTCTCGCGGTACGGGATAGAGTAAAAAGCGAGATGCGCTTCTTCCGGGACGTTCTCGAGTTCGGCCAGGGCATCCACTATGAATTTCTTTTCGTCCCGAGGTCTTCGGTCAGCTACCCTCATCAGGATGTCAACAAGGCCCTGGGACATCATCTCTGCTCCACCGGGCGTTGTTTCAAACTTCTGAGGAAGTGGCTGCTCATGTCCATGCTGACTACCCGTAGGTACCGGTACGGTTTCCGTGTGCTTAGGATTCATTGTCTTTTCCTCCCCATTCTTCCTTTTCGGACAGCATCTTGCACGTTGTCGCTCGGAGTGCCAAGAAACAGGTGATCCGGTCTCACGCATGAACGATTGTCGCAACGGTGGCATACAAATAATCTCATGCCCTCTGGTCTTGGTCCGTTGAAATGCTCCCAAACCCAGATGTGGGTTGATCGGGTTTTGCCGTTCAAGGTAAATTCGCCGTATCCCGGACCAGTCAGCGCACCTGTCCAGATCCAGCAATGGTCTGTCTTGATAACCCTGGACCAAAACTGCTTTTTACACACCCGAGATCGAAATTCGGCCCGGCATTTGTGGCCACAGAATATCCCGCCACCCCTTCTAAGTTCGGAATGATGCGTGGCGAAAGGACTGCCGCAGTTCGCACAGTGCAGGAAAAGAAGGGTCGCCTTATACCGGGTTAGCCATGGGCGTATAGTTAGCATTGCCCCATCCTTAGCCAAAAATCCATCGCCACACGATCTTCCACCTGGGATAGCGCACCCCGCGCTGCTTCGCGTCCATGAAGCGAATCCAGATGACATTGTCGATCACGAAGAACCTCATTGCTCATCCTCCTCCAGCTGCTACGAACGTCGCATTGTCTGGCAACCGGATCCGCCACCGCATCGGGATCACGCCCTGATGCCAGAGGTTGCTGGTCTCGACCCGGCGTCCGTCCTTGAACAGGATGGCAAGGCGGGTGCCGCAGAGGCCCCGGGGTCTGGCGAAGGAATCCTCCGGGGCGAGTAGGTAGTGGTTGGCCCCGATCCGGACGATGTGCTCCCGGTAGGCCGGATGGTCCTTGCGCTCCACCCAGGTCTGCCAGAAGGCGCAGTTCCAGCAAAGACCCCGTTCCTCCTCCTCTCGCGTCCGTGGCCGCGTCTCATCCCCACACTCGGCGCAGAGGAAGTAGGTATTCGGGTGCGCGGGATCCTCAAGCACGGGTGTCATTGGTTCCCCCCGTTTAGGTAATGGACCCTTTCCGCCGCATCCTCTGATTCCGTGTGGTCGCTGTCGGGATGGAACTTCCCGTTTGGATCATAAAAGCCGACCGTCCATAGTTGGGGTTCTGACTTGATATATATCCAGGTGGTCACTTCACCATCCCTCCTGTAAGAATGGACACGATCTTCAGCCCTGTCACGTAGCAGTTGCACTCGTCTGGATGAAGGTGACAGCCCCGACACCTGATCGACCCGTCCGAAGAGAGGGGCGCCGACGTAGAGACAGCAATAGGCGAGCACGGCTTTACCTTCCCTCCCAACATGCAGCTTGGTCGTGCATGGCTTGGAGCTCTGATTCGTCCAGGTCCGGGTTGTTATAGATAGACCAAGGAACTTCACGTCCACAGCTAGCGCAATACAGGTATGGCTCTTGTGATCCGTGTAAACCCTTGGTTTCGTCATGCGCTGGTTCGATTTCTTCCATTTCGCGTCCGCAGCACTTCATCGCTTCTCCCTCTCTGCTTCGGCCCAGGTCCTCTCCGCATTCCACCACTGCTCCGTCAGCACCGCACCAGTAGGGCAGAGGTCTTTGAGTCCGGCCTCCTCTCCCCCCGCCGATTTACAAGTGGGGCAGTTCGCCCAATGTGCGGCGACCTTCTGGTAGGCCTGCTCAGGCCACTCGGCCATCGACGCTCTCCTTCGGGAGCCTTGCGAAGACCTCATGGTTCCACCCAGAGAGATAGCCGAGCGTGTAGAGCTTCTCCCCCTCGTCCATGGCGGGGGATTCCACAAACCCCTTGATGTCTGGGTCGTCCGCCAAGGCGGCATCCCTGCGGCCATCGGCGAGGCCGTCCAAGTATCTCGGGTCCAACGGGCTGTCCATGGTTCTCACCTCCGCTCATAGTATGAGCACCAGACGAGATCGTGTCAAGAACTTTTTTAGGGAAAAAAGGGGGGGTCCTCAGGAGGGGGGTTACTGGCAGCTCACCCTACCGCCCCCCAAGTCTGTGCAGATGATCGTCCGTTGGGGTGGGGGCGGGGCGGGCTTGAAGGTCTGGATGATCCCGATGTTGGTCTGAATCGCCTGCTGGCGCATCATCTCGGCCTGGTACCGGCAGATGTGCTCGGGATCGCCGGCCCGGACGCAGTCACGGTAGTACGCCTGGTAGGCGGTTGGCCCGCAGGCGGCCAGTCCTGCCACGACGGCAACAGACAGCGCGGCTTTTCTGATCGTGTGGAGCAACCTAGCCATCTTCGCCGTCCTGAAGTCGATGATCTTCTTACCTCTTGCTGGCGGCGCGAAGGATCTGGAGCGCCTGCGATGGGCGCCGCGTAGCAACGTACCCCTGAAGGATGGTCGCGGCAGCACGGTAAAACTCCTTTCTCTGGTCTGAGGGTAGCATAGAGAGAAAGGTAAGCAAAGCGCGTGCCGCTGGATCGTGCCCTGCGCTGGAAGACTTCCCCTGGCTGCAAAGGTCTGGAATCCCGAGAAAATCGCTGATCCTGGCCACCTCTTCGTAAGTGAACGGACTCTTCAGGTTGAGCTTTTTATTGACCATTTGTCTGCTCCGGCCCACCACAGGCGCCAGAATGTCCTGCTTGTAGCCGTGGCGCTTCAAAGCGTCGAGGATGGTGCGACTTAACTCCTTGGCTCGTTTCATGAGCGGTATCATAGCCGGACCTTTTCTGTTTGCCCACTGAAAAAAAGTTCTTGACACGCGCAAAATCAGGGCTAGTATAGTGAGCGGATGACGGAGGCGACTCGATGGCGAACCGGACACTCGCTTTGCGTATCAAGGCTCTCCGGATGGGGGCCAAGCCGAAGCTCACCCAGGAGGGCCTCGGCAGAATGATGAAGCCGCCGAAGTCCCGGGGCATGGTCGGCCATTGGGAGTGTGGCCGAGCGGACCCCAACAGCGAGGACCTGAGGATGCTGGCGAAGGTCTTCGAGACCAGCACCGACTACCTGCTCGGGTTATCCAACGAGCGATCCAATGCGGCGTGACGCTGTGAACGGCAAGAAGACCGAGGTGACTCACATCCGGATTCCTTCGGAGTTGAAGGAGATGGCCAAGGAGTACCAAGCGTGGCGCCGCGAAACCCATCCACGCCTGAAGCTGCAAGATGCCATGAGGGAAGCTCTCTATGTCGGCCTCGTGGCGATGCGAGCTTTCACACAGAGTATCGGCCAGCAAGAACAGGTCGAGCAAGAGCTTTCGCGTTACGAGAACGTCCAGTTTGCAACGAAATACCTCGGCTCTCGGGAGGCCGTTGAAAGTCAATACTGACCGGGGGTAGCGCGTTGCAAGGTTTCCACCTTGACGCTCACTCGCTCATCCGGCTATCATGGGCGCCCCATCACGGAGGCGGTCGTGGTCAGCCGAGACTGGGTCCACAAGTTCCTCCAGTCGCTCGAGGAGGAGGGGAGGAGCCCAGCCACGATCGACGCCTACAGGCGGGCCTACCGCTGGTTCTGGACCTACCTGAGATCCCAGGGCAAGAAAGCCGAGAAGTCGCGGATCACGAAGGAACATCTGCGCGGCTGGACCGCCGAGATGCGGGAGCGGAACCTCGCGCCGGCCTCGATCCGGATGCGTCTCGCCGCGCTCTCAGCCTTCTTCCGCTGGTTGCAACGGGAGGGGTTAGTCAAGGGGAACCCGGTCGCCTTGGTCCCGAGACCGCGGGCGGAGGTCTGGCACCCAAAGGGGGCCCTGAGCCTGGGCCAAGCGGCCCGGTATTGGAGGGAGGCAGTCCAGGACCAGCGGCTGCAGGCCTACCAGAACCGGGTGGCGGTGCTGCTGATGTGGCAGGCGGGGGGCCGAAGACGCGAGCTCCTGATGACCGACTGGCCAGACCTCGATCTGGTGAAGCGGTCCTGGTTCGTCAGGCACGGCAAGGGGAAGCGGCGTCGCTACATGCCGCTCTCGCCCCTGACGGTCAAGCATCTGATGATCCTGTGGGAGCGAAGGGGGAAGCCGGTCGGCGGTCCGGTCTTGTTGAGCCGGACTCGGCGGCGCCTGTCTCAAACAAGCCTCTACGGGACGATCAAGACCTACGCGAGAAGAGCGGGCTTGCCGCACGTGAGCCCACACTGGTTCCGACACACCTACTTGACGGAACTCGCCTTGCGGGCGACGCGGGCCGAGGACATGTGGCGGATCCAGAAGCTCGCCGGCCATGCCCGGGTGGACACGACGACGGTGTATATCCACCTCCTGGAGGAGGACCGGCGCCTGGTCGATCTGGCCTTCGGGGAGGAGATCTCTGGCCAGGAGCCAGTTTAGTTTCTGGGGCAATTAGCGAAAGTCAAGCTATCGCCGTCGAATCAAGGCGGAAACGCGGGTTCGAATCCCGCTGGGGCCACCAAGTCTCGCCAACAAAGCCGTTCCCCCCTCTTCTGAACGAATCCCCGGGCACACCCTGTAGAGCGGAGTCGTGATGGGCGAATACCATCCGCTCTACAGCGGCCTCTGGAACGACGACAAACTTGAGGGCCTCCCCTTCGAGAATAAGGGCTTTTACGCCTACCTCTTTGCGAACGAACGTACCAGACCCTCCGGCATCTACAGGGCAACGGATGAACAGATTGCTGCGGACACAGAGCTTCCGCTGGCCAAGGTTAGGGCCTACCTTTCCAGCCTTGCCGATCGTCGGAGGATCATCAGGGACGGATCCTGGGTGTTCGTCCGCAAGCGGTTCAAGCGAACCCCGAAGTCTCCCAGGATGCTCCAAGCCGTCGAAACTGACCTTGAGCAGTGCTCGTCTGTTCTAATTGTAAACGATTTTTTTGAGACATATCCGTTATTTAAGCAACGGTTGCCTGACCGTTGGCAGACAGTCAGCCGACCGTCACCTGACAGTCAGCCGACCGTCAACCGACCGTGTAACCGTGTTACAGACCCAATATCCCTAATCCCTAACTCAGTATCCCTGATCCCTAATCCCCAATCCCTAATCCCTAAGAAAAAGAGAAAGACATTGTCGGGCAAGCCCGACATCCCCTCCTTAAACGGCTTCATCTCCGATGCTATCGCATACCTCAACGAGAGAACCGGCAAGAGATTCAGCCCCAACACGAAGACCACCATTGCCCACCTCGCTGCGAGAGCCAGCGAAAGCTTCACGCTTGAGGATGTGCGAGTGGTCGTTGACTACAAGGTAACCACCTGGGCAAACGACCCGAAGATGCACGAGTACCTACGGCCAGAGACGCTCTTCGGGGTCAAGTTTGAGTCTTATCTTCAGGCGGCCAAGGCGGATCCGGATGAAATCCAGCACGGGCCTCAGTGGGAGGTGTCGGAATGATCCTCACCAAGGAGAAGACCTCGGCAATGGTGCTAGCGAACTGCTTCTACCATACGGAGAACTATGGAACAGCACTGCGCCTCCTCGATCCAGAGGACATGCACCCAGCCCACGGAGAGGCGTTCAGGGCTTTGCGGCTTTGGGCTCTGAGGGGGGAGGATCTATGCCTGCCATCCTTTGCCGATGAGAATCCGAAGCTCCGTCCTTTGCTACAGTCGCTCCCATTTGAGGAAACGGATGTTCGACAGGCATGGTGGATCTCGAAGCTCAAGCAGTTCTCCTGGGAGGATCGGTCTCGCCATGCGGTTGCTAAGATGAATGACCTGCTTAGCGAGGATGCCCCGCCAGCCGAGAAGCGGTCGAAGCTGAGGACGCTGTGGCGAGACATCGAGGGCAACGGCGAAGTCCAGCGGCGTCTGGTGTCAGTTGCCGAGGCTATACCTGCCGAGATGGATGGGCCAACGCTGGTGACGGGATTTGATGAGTGGGATCGCATGGTGGGGGGACTGATCCCCGGGACGATCCACGTCATTGCAGGGAGGCCAGGCAGAGGCAAGACCACGCTCGCCATGCAGTGGGCCACGTCATTCGCCACGAGGGGGCTGCCGACGCTCTTTGTGCCGCTCGAGATCGGTGTGTCGAGGGCGGTCAGGCTGGCGAAGAAGCAGCGAGAGAGCCCCAGGCAGGCCTATCTTCTGGACTCGCCCGCGAAGACATGGGACGACCTCGTCGCAGATTTCTCGTGGTGCCTTGACGAGGGCCAAATCCGGCTCGTCTTCATCGACCACCTCGGGTATCTCAAGCGGGCAAGAAAGAACAAGGAACAGACGCGGGCGGAAGAGGTCGGGGACATCCTGCGCGAACTCCGCATGATGATGCGGATCCACGAGTGCGTTGCGGTGGTTGTCTGCCAACTCAACCGGGCGGTGGAGGCGCGGCGGTCACAGCGGCCGACGTTGGCCGACCTCCGAGAGTCAGGCGAGATTGAGCAGGAAGCAGACAGCGTGACCTTCCTGTGGGCGAAGCCCGAGGAGATGAGCAAGGCCGCAGCCCGCTTCATGATGAGCGTCGCAAAGGCGAGGGACGGTGCCACGGGCGAGATGGCCGTGGTGTTCGACCGTCCCGGTCGCCGGTTTGATGTCGTGAGCGATGGAGTTCCGTTTTGAGAGAAGAGGTCAAAAAGAAAAAGCGCACTACGGTCAAGCACAAGAGCCTCGAGTGGCATCGGCGCCAGGGGCACGAGGTCGAGGATGTGGAGCGGAATTACCGGATCCCGGGCCGGGGCGCAGGGGGCAAGGTCCTTGCCTTCACCCGGGATATGTACGGCTTCGGCGATATCTTCTGGTTCCGGCCAGGGGAATGGCCAAAGCCCTTCTTGGAGGCAGGCATGACCCAGAGCACCGTGCTGACCGAGTTCCGGGACCGGGTCCTGAAGGCGGTTTACAACCCGCGGCTCAAGAAGTGGCTAGCGTCCGGCGGACTGGCGGAAGTCCACGGGTGGGCGAAGCCAACCAAGACCCGCGCGGTGTGGCTGATGCGACGGGCCACGCTGGTATTGGACAAGACCGACAGCGGCTTTGAGATCAAGGCCAAAGAGGAGCAATACCTATGGGGAGGGCAGCTCGCGCGATGTTGGCGGCCGCTCTACTCGTCGTAGCGGTCCAGGGCGTGGTGTATGCGACCTGTACGACGACGACGGTGTACGCACCAGATGGGAGGGTGATCTTCTGCCAAACGTGCTGTTCGGGAGGCGTGTGTACGACGTACTGCTTCTGAGGGGAGGTCACGCACGGTGCAGGTTTCGCCCAGTCCTCCGTTCCCCCATGGCAGCGGGGCTGGCACCGTGCGTGAATCGGCGGCGGCTGGAGGAATTATGTCCCTTCTGATTCTCCAGGGCGATGCGCGGCGGCTCAAGGACAAGAGCGTGGACGGGATAGTGACGAGTCCACCGTATAACGCCAAGAAGAGATACCCGAATGACTCGTGGGATCGGTGGGAAGACTATATTGCGTTTCTCAGGGAGTGCTATGCGGAGTGCGTCAGGGTCGCTCGAGGCCCGGTGTGCTGGGTACTCCCGCTGATGATCCAGAAGCATTTCATCTACGCCTCGGTCGGGGACTGGGAAATGGCCGTCCCCATTATTGCTGCCAGCGAGAATCTGGTGACGTGCAATGGACAATTCGGTCGCGGGTGGACCCGTGCCTATCTATCTTGTGAAATGATGGTCATGACGATGAAGCCGAAGCCCGGGGTGTGGATCATCTTCGCTCCCCAACCATGGATAGGTGCTGAGGACCGCAATAGACCAAGAGGGCACCCCGCGCCCTTCGTGAAGGAAATCCCTTATGGGGCAATGCGGATGTTCCCTGAATGCCGAATCTGGCTTGATCCTTTTGCGGGAACAGGCACGACGCCCTTGGTAGCGCGAAGCCTGGGATTGCGCTCAATCGGGATGGATTGCGACTGGTCCTCGATAGAAATAATGCAGCAAGAAGTTGCACAGCAAATTCTCCTAGCGGATCCCGTGGTCATTGCAGGAATCCAGATGACCAGCCCGGACCCTCACTCCTCCTTGGTGCAGCTCATCTCTGCCCAGGGCGGAGCCTTCCGGGAATTGACCGAAGAGGGGGGTGGAAGCGATCAAGAAAAAGAAGGGCGGCAAAAAGAAATACTGATGCCACAGCGACACGGAGTGAAGCCTAAGCGGCGGAAGGGGGGCTGAGATGAGCAGGCCCCTCACCCGGATTTTATCCTTGGTGATCCTGTTGTCCTCCTGTGCCGCACCCCCGATCCCACGGATCACCAGCCCCATCACTCGCCTGATCTACGTGGCAGACAGTCGGCCGGAGACCGTGGCCCAGGTGAAGGCGGCAGGCTTTGACGGGTACATTGCCTTCGATGTGCAACAGGTGGTGACATTCGCCGACTCTCGGCTGTACGTCTACTTCGGGGAACCGGAGGACCGGCCGGATGCCTACCGCTCATGGAGGCTGGCCCACGCAACAGAGCTCCGGTATGTGGACTACGGGAACGTCGACTTGGCCAAGGAGCTTGGGGTGTTTGACCTGGACCATGCGGTGATTGCCCACCACGAGTATCCGTACAAGAAGGGCAACGCCCTCGAGCAGTGGTGGCAGGAATACCTCTATCCGTTCCGACTCCGCGAGTGGAAGGACGCTGTCTCGGGTAGCCAGGCCTCCGTGGTGGGAACACTCCAAGCCTTCGGGGGCTACGATTGGGTCTTTCCTGGGTGTGCGAAGATCGAGGAGCAGGAGGCGTGGTGGGCGAGTGTCATGGGGAAACAGCTCGCGGCGATCGCCTATTTCTACTGGACAAGCAGCGAAATCTTTGACGGCCTCCGGGATCATCCGGAGTGCTGGCCGGCGAATCGGAGGCAGCCATAACCGCCCCCCTCATCATCGCCGCCTGGCTCATTGGCTCCATTGTCGGGCTGATCTGGCTTGGACTCTCATTTCGCAAACAATTCACCAAGGAGGATGACCAATGATCGTGCTATTGATGCTGTGGCTATCCATTGCCTTTCTGGCAGGGTGCGCGAACTTCACCACGCAGTTTGTGGACATCCCGGCTGGATTTGAGGGCGGGAAACGGGTTGTCGTGCGGACCTACGGGCGCGAGGGGATACGATTTTTCATAGGCACCGACTACGTGATTCCGTACCAGCAACGGTGTGTGCTCGGTGCGAACGAGAAGGGCGAGGAGATCGCTGAAAGTTGCAAGGATCTCGAAGCGAACATCGCGTCGAGCGAGACCTTCTTTGAGCACCTGATTACGGGAGCAGCGATCGGCGCGTTCTTCCCGCTCATTCGCCCGAGTACGACGAACGTGAATGCGAGCGGGACCGCTACGAGCAATGCCGGGGCTGTTTCGACAAGTCAGGGGGGTTCCGTCATCAACAAGATCGACCTGGACATCAAGGGACCGTTTGGGCATAAGCACGGAAGGGATTGAAAGAATCAGCGCACGAACCCTGGCCAAACCCGAGAGGAGGATGACGACATGGCCTATCCAAAAGATCGCACGAAAGAGACGCCAGAAGAGTTTCCTCCGTTCGCGTTCCGACCCCCTGGAGTTACCGCCGTGCAGACCAGGGCGAAGATGCTCACCGATGCCGAGGCGGTGGCCCTGATCGCGGAGCCCACAGCGCGGGAGATCTTGGGAGACCACGTTCTGGCCGACGCGGTTCTGGAGGCTGGCCTGGATTGGGAGCATATGATCGCTACCGTGCCCCTCGACCTGGCAAGTGCCGACCCTGCCGATCTGGCGGAAATAGAGAGACTCGGCAACGAGACCATCAGGCTGGCGAGGATCATCCATGCCAAGCACGCAGTGAAGGTGCGTAAGGACTTCGAGGAGGTCCGGGCGCGACAGAGGGGATTCTAAGTATGAGAATCCGCGCACGGCGGCGTGAGCCGAGGATTGTCAAATCCGTTGGGGTGCTACGGGCACCGTAAGGAGTGAGGATGAGCCAGTAATGGCAGGTCCGCACGGCCCCAGATAGTAGCTTGGCCTATCAGGCTGCTGAAGCGGGATAGACGTACTGTCAGCCTAGCTAGCTGGCCCGTGCGCGGATTATAAAATTGGAGGGGGAGCTTGGTAACATGAATAGACTTCAGTGTCCTCTCTGTAAAAATACAGAAGGGCTCTTGAGTGGCCCAAGGGGTGGTGTGGCGGTAATTCTGAAGTGTCCTGGCTGTCAACACGTCTTCTGGTACGGACCTGAGTTCGGTCTACGAGAGCCCGACGACATGGATCAGGAGTATGCTGAACTGTGGATAAGGGATTAGAAATCCGCGCACGGCGGCGTGGTAGGACACGCACGGAGAGCCTCCCCATTGTCTATCAGGTCTGTCTGTGATGAGGCTGGAAGAGCAGACAGGGGTCTTGGATAGAAAAGTCGGTATCAAGCCCGGCCCGTGCGCGGATGGCCTTATAAATGAAAGTGAGGATGGCAATGAAATGTGAGTCCTGTGGAGGCCCTCACGCCAATCAAAAAGTTTACTCAATTAAATTGCTGAGGAAGCCATGATCGTCCTCGCCTTCATCCTCGCCCTCCTTGCCATCGTGGCGGATGGGGGCTTTACAGAGGAGGCGTTTCAGGATGACCCGCCGTATATCGTGGATGAGATGGAGTAAGCCGTGGCTGATTCTGAACTTTGCCCGGTTCTAGACACAGGATTCCATTGTTATTGCAAAACACGCATGGCATCCGTGCCCAGTAGTTCAGCAGCGTCTAAAACTATAGTATGGGTCTGTTGTAAATGTGGGAAAGAGCAACCAATGTTACCGATGAGTTTGCAGAATCCGTGACCGACTCCACCCTCCTCGGCCACGTTATCGAGGGTACCGTTGGCGGCATCGTTGGGGCCGTGACGTTCTATCTAATCGCCCATCTACTCGCGCGGTGGGTCCGCTGGCGGGCGCAACGGAAGGATCAGGGGCATCCGGCAGCGTAGGGGGATAAGTCATGACAATAAATACTGATACCCCTATATTGACAATCCTCCTAATGTGCATAGGTGTTTTGTGGTTCATAACGAAGGTGGGGCGATGACTGACCTTGACCTGCTCAAGTGGGTGGCTGAGGAGTTACTGGGGTGGGAACCCGCGAAGTATCCAACCTCTAAACATCTATGGCATGACGAAAGCGGTAGAGGTTACTTCGGTGGCGATCTTCAATCTTGGCATGGCATCGGCCTCGTTGTGGAGGCGATGGAAAAGCGGGGGTTCCATTGGGAAAAGTCACCCTATGGGTTTCGATTCTATCTTCCAACTCAACCCGACCATCTGTCCTTTCCGTGGGTGTATAGTCACAAGATACACACTTCTGTCTTTGCCGCAGCCAAACGAACGATGCACAGCAGAGGAATCGGAGGCATCCGGCAAGGAGTGAGCCATGACTGCTCAGTAGAGCAGCCATGCGACTTATGATTTGCAAGGCGTGCGGAGAAGAAGTAGAGGTATTCAGTATTGTGCCTGATATCTGCTGGTCTTGTTATGCCGAAGGTGATGAGTGGGGAAGGGGGCAGCCATGACCGGCGGTGTGTGTTGCTCTTGCGGTTACGATGGAACCGCGGAGACTGAGTGCCACGCACGGGAGGACAAGATTCATTGCGTCCATTGGTGGGATGGACCATCCATACCTGAGGTTAATCCATGAAGTGCATCCATTGCGATAAGCAATGCACGCCACAAGAGGGGCGAGTGTGCGATGACTGCTATTCTACTTACGATGCAGTTATGCTTGACGAAATTGGAGATGATGAGCCATGACCGATGCTGACATTAAGCAGATTGAGCAGGAACTTCGGGAGGGTTTGCTCTATGATCGCCCGCTTCAACGTCTAATGGTTTAAAACCTTATAGACGAAGTGCGGCGGTTGCACGGCATCGACCAAGCCTCCGTTGATGGGGTGGCCGCCTTCATGCACAGCAAGTCTCGTGACGACAACCCCCACACGGACCCCGAACTTCGAGTTGCGTGGTGGGGGGGTATGATGGAGCTAAAAACGATAACGATGTGCGTCGATTAAGTAGAAGCCACAGAGCATTTAGGGAGCGATTAAGATTAAAAGGGTGGGGGCGATGATCGCCGTCTATAGCAGAGCGTAAACTCAAAGACTGTTGGAGGAAGCATGAAATCGCCAGGGTGCCCTGGATGCGTACTTGAAATAGATAGCGAAGGGGTAGTGAAACACGATGAAGAGTGTTACGTCCAACAGGTCGCCGCCCTCAAAGCTGACCTTACAGTAGTATGGAGAGCATCAACGAGGCTACTGACTCCAGATCAATGTTCTCTCCTAACCGCTGAAGAAGAGGCATCATTTGGGAGAGCAGAAGCCCTCGCTCGCCCTGGCGGCTGGCAGAATGACCCTACACGTCCGACGAGGGATACGGTGATAGAGAATCGGTACGAGCGGTGGGTAGCTGACTTGACCAACATAATCAATGCCTCGATGGCCAATGAAGCGACAGACGATACGATAGCCGAAGCTGTTGCCGACTACATGAAGCAGGAGTGGCACAAGCGATGACGCCAGAGGAAAGAGCACAAAAAACAATTGATAACTGGGGGCTACATGCACCAAGGTTGAAATAGGCAATTGTGGTAGCCATCCGTGCCGCCGTTGAGGAGGAGCGGGAGGCGTGTGCGAAGGTGGCAGAGACTCTTTTTTCCAATAAAAGTTACTACTCAGTAGGTAGAAAACTTGCCGCTGCCATCCGCGCCCGAGGCAAGCCATGATCGTCCGCCTGGTGGTCCTGTGGATCCTTTGGTCCGTCCTGCTCGCCCATGCTGCGGTGGGGCAGTGCTTCACCCACCAGATCAAGTTGGATCGGATCATTGATGGCGATACTTTCGTGGCGACCGTGCTGATGGACTTCGACTTGGTGGCGACCCGCCGGATTCGCCTCGCCCGGATCGACGCCCCGGAAAGGGGGCACGACGGCCATGCGGAGGCTACGAACACCCTCATCAACCTGCTTCGACCAGAGCGGTGGCTGCTGGCGAAGGTGTGTAGCCGAGATTCCTTTGGGCGGTGGGTGGCAGAGGTGACCCTGGCCGACGGGCGCAATCTGAGCGACGCCTTGATTGCAATAGGGGTGGTCGTGAGGAGTCCATGAGGCGACCCCGTCCCATCAGTCTCACGCTGGATTTCGACCTCAGCCGACCGTCAGATTTCGATGCCTTTGTCCAGATCGTGAAGCTCTATGAGTCCGTAGGTAGTGTGCGGGTGTCAGGGATGCACAGCCTGATGACGGCCGATAGACTCGCCATGGAAAGACAGATGCGCGTCGCGCCCCTACCGGCCAGCACGGTGTCGCCGCGTACCCAGGCCTCCTATCGGTTGGCCATTCACACGGTTGCGGTCTGTGAGAAGCATGGATGGGATATCAATTTGTCCTCCCAGGAACTGGCGATGACCCGACACGCGCTGCGAGATCGGCTCTCGAAATATGTCATGAGGGGCTGGCTCAATAAAGACGGAGCCCTGTGGCATCGCATGGCCGTGTTCCCAAGGCCGGAGATGGCAGGAGGCAAAGAATGACCTACCGCAGAAGGAAGGATTCGGATGCATGGCACTGGGTCCGGAGTTGCTCGCAGTGGCCGAAGCGGGGCTACTTCCTGATCCGGTTCAAGCCAACCTTCGGGGAGCTGTGCGACCAATGCCAGGCCAAAAGCCGGGAGCGAGAAGTCAGCCGCTGAAAAATCCCTTGACAAAGCCTTCGCCTCGCCGCCATCATGTTCGCGTAAGGAGGAGCTTTGGCGCTCATAACAAGAACGCGGAGGGAGGAAGACCGATGGAGCGAATCCGTAGTCTGATGATCCTCGTAGGCGTGTTGGCACTCAGCCTGTTACTCGTCCCCGTCTCAGAGGCCGGCTCGAACCGCTTCTGGCTGCAGTTACGCGGGGATGACGGGTCAGCGATTACTACGGGCCGATGCCGGGTGGTTACCGCCAACCTGAACACCGAACCGACCATCTACAGCGAGTTTACGCTTACGACCACAAAGACCAACCCGCCCACCACGGATTCCAACGGCGTCTGCGACTGGTGGATGGCCGACACCGTGACGGCCGTGGATGTCATCGCCTGGGTTGATTCGGGGCCCTACTTCGGTGCCAGGATCCGCGTCGAGAACGTCACCCCGGGTGGGGTGAAGCTGGTCAACGTGCCGCGCCAGCACGGGATGAAGGTGGCGGTCTTTCCCTTCAGCACCAATCTGTCATTGACCGATACGGCCGCCACCATCCCGGTCGGGGCTCTCGTCATCGATGCCGTGGTCGAGAAGGTCGTGGGAACGGCCACCGGGTCGGGAGGCGTCAACGTCCAGTTGAAACTCGGCACCGCGAGCGGGATTTGCAGCAACATCGGCCACAGCTCGGTCGGGCCGGCCAACTGCAACACGACCGATATCTTTGTCTCGACGCACCAGATCGTCCAGTATTCGACGGGGGCGGGCCATACGATTAGCGGGTACGGATACGTCTTTTTTCTGGAAAGCCTGAACTACTAGGTGTCGGATGTGGCGTCGATGGTCCTACAGCTCGGCGATGTGGGCGGGGCTGATAGTCACCTCGGCCCTCCCGCTCCCCATCAGCTTCAGCCTCAACTTCGACCCGCTCCAGCACCTTCCCCTCGTCTTGCTGTGGCTCTTCGGAGGCATCGCCCTCGCCCTCTTTCTGTGGCGGATCGAACCCTGGCTCTGCCTCCCCGTTGTCTGGTCAGCCGTGAAAGCGATCCTGCTCGGACTGCCGCCGCGGTCCATCGAGGTCCTGGGCCTGCTCGTGCTGTCGGCGATCCTGTACGGCCTTGCTCTCGAGATGAAGTCATCGACCGAGCGTATGGTTGCCCACGGCATCCTCCTTGCCGCTGGTGTGAATGCCGTCCTTGGCGTCCTGAACATCGTCGGGATCTACCCTGGCCTGATCGTCAAGGAGGGTTTCATGTATTGGCCCGTTGGGCTCCTCTCCCATCCGAACTATTGGGGCCTCTACCTGGCCATGGCCTACCCGGTGGCGTGGGCCCTCCTGGGCGAACGGCTCAACGGCGCGCAAATACTATATTTTACGGTCGTTTGGTACGCCCTGATCTTCTCCTCGAGGTCTCGGCTACCAGTCCTCGTCTCACTGATCCCCTTGTTCGTGATCTGGATGCGCGGCCGCTCTCGACAACTCGTCGCGGTCAGTGGGGTCGGGATGCTCGCGGGGATCCTGCTGGTCCGCGATTGGTCCAGTACCCTGACTTTGGGGGGCCGAGTTCGCCCGTGGGTCCTGGGGCTCTCCGAGTGGTGGACGGTCGCTCCCTGGACCGGGATCGGCCCGGGGATGTGGCGCAACTGGGTGTTGTGGCCCGAGGGCGTGATGGTGCAGACCTATGGGGCCTCGTCCGCCGTGTTTACGGAGGCGTTCAACGAGCCGCTCCAAGTGCTCTTCGAGCTCGGGCTGATCGGGGTGATTGTGTGGGGCCTCTTTGCGGCACGGTGCCTTCTCGATGCGACCGTCGCGGTCCAGAGTGATGACCGGATCCAGCAGGCCTGGGGCATGGTAGTCCTGATGGCCGGGGTGGCGATGTGGCTGACCAACCTGTTCCATTGGCCGGCGCAGGCCATGATTGTCCTGTTTGCGGCGGCACGGATCCGGGCGTGTTGGGCGGGCAGATAGAGTCATGGAATCGCTGATCGTGGTCCTCGTCTTGCTCGGCGTCATGGTGTTTTTGTATGCCGGGACGTTTTCGCTGATCTGGTACTCGCTGAAGCATCTTCCGGAGGAGGAGTATGGGCGAGGAAAAGAAAGGCTTCCCAAAGCTGTCGGTCCTGACCCTCGGGCTGGTAGTCGTTGTGAAACTGGTGCTTGCCCTCCTGGGGCTGAGGAAGGCCGAGTGGAATCTTGAGGCGCCAGTCACGTACCGGGTCCTGATCTGGATTACGCTGGTAGAGGCGGCAGCCTTGGGTTATCTGTTGGTGCGGCTCTGGATCGGGTTGCCGGCCGTGGTTCAGTAGGGGGCTAGCGATGGGTCGCATCAAATGGGAGCGCCCGGGGAAGGTCAAGGAAGATCCGGGGGAGCAGCTTCGCGCCTTCGGGATAGACTCCATACCGGGGGCCCGAATCACCATGACGGATCCGGCCGTGAGTCAAGCCCAAGCGGGGTTCATGGGCGCAGACTTGGCCCGGAAACGTGCGGGCAAGAAGACCAAGACGGGTATGACCGAGGCGCAACTCGAGGAGTTCGCTGGCGCGCGCCGGCGGGGGCTGCCGAAACGCAAACGGTAGGGAGGAGGGTAAGCGATGAGAGACCAAGGATATACCCAGGCCAGTCACGGACAGGCCCCCAGGACCTTGGAAACGCCAATCACCCAGCATGTGCGGGAATCGGTCGATTTAGCCCAGAAATGCCACGAACTCGTAACCGCTTTAGAGGATCGCCTGTTCGGGAATAAGGACCCACGATCTGAGGCAGGCAAGGTTGATAGGCCCGACAACCCGCTCCTGAGGGAGGCGGTGGATTGCGGGGGTCTGCTCCGGGATCTCAAGACCCGGATCGAGACGGTGGTGAACCGGATCTAGGTCGGAACGAGAGAGAGGAGGGGAGATGCCGAAAATAGAGCAGGGTGCCCGGATCTACGTGCCGGCCACCGTCGTCGAGACCAAGGATGCGAGCAATATCGTGGTCGAGGCCTTCGGGAGCCATTTTCGAGTCCCGCAGGATGTCCTAGACCGTGGGACCGTCTCTGAGGAGGCGGTCCGGGAGCTGGTGGCCTTAGAGCAGGAAGGGAAGGCTCGGGTGAAGGAACTCGAGGGCCGGATCAAAGCACTGGAGGAGAGGGCTGCCCCTGCATCTGAGGAGGAGTAGCGGTGGCGAACCTGATCCAGAAGGTCATGCGATCCCTGAGCCAGGGATGGCGGGTCAGGGATGCGGCCCCGATCAACAAGGACCTCCGCGAGTTCTTGGTGGGGCAAGAGATCGCCAATGTCGAGTCTGGGGCGCAAACCGACGAAGGCTATAGCGTCACCCGGCTCACCTTCCGGGGGGGAGACAGTATGCTCATCATCCCGATGCCGGTGGAGCCTGAGGTGACCCGGGAAACTGGCGTCAAGATGGTCAGCATGTTCGTGTTCCACCCGAAGACGGCGGCGCGCGGGCGGGTCTGGTTGCCGGCCCACGACGGCTGGTGGCACTAGGAGGCCCATGGGGGAGCAGACCACGCGGGTCTCGATCACGGTGAGTCCGCCGAACGGGCAAAGGGCCTCCCGGCTGGACTTTAACCTGCCAGGCGGGGCATGGACGGGGAAGATATCCCTGTCCCTGATCCGGGGGCATCTAGCGCGTAGAGCCCTGAAGACCGAAGCGGAGCGCGTGGTCTGTGGGAAGTGTGGGAGCGAGGAACATCTGGTGGTGGCTCGGGTGGAGACGGGGATGGCTGGGACTGACGGAGAGCGGGGTGAATGATGGATCAGAGCGTGTTTGAGCAGGGGGCAGGGGAAACCCGTTTGCCCGAAGTGTGAGCCGAGGTGGATAGGGAGAGGTCTATGACGCCTCAGCCCAGACGATGCTTGAGGGCCAACCCAGTGATGAGCGAGGCGTCAAGGGTCATGCGCACAACAGAGCCCTACGGGTGGTAGGTAAGGAACTGTTGAAACAGCTGTGGATTGTGAGTCATGGGGGAACGATGACCGATACTGTGTGAGAAGGATCAAGGGCCGACTCTGTTGAGCGCCCATGCTGATCGGGAAGCCTGTCGGTACGGGCCTTTTGTTTTAGGGAAGTTACACACGAAAGAACGCGAGATAACGCAATGGGTGACAGAAAACAAAGGGGACGGCCGTTTCAGAAGGGCAACGCTGGCCGCCCCAAGGGCTCGAAAGATAAGATCCCCCGGGACAGCATGAGGGCCTTGAGAGATTACCTGATTCAGCATCGGATGAAGGACATGGTGGGTGCGATGGTCAGGGGGATCAACAGCGGTCCGAAAACGGCGCACCATTACGTTGGGATGGTCTGGGATCGGGCAGAGGGGCGGCCAAGGCAGGCTATAGATATCAAGGAGAAACAGAAGGTGGAGATCGTCTTTGAGCAGAAGGAAAAAGAGGAGCCTGACGAGTGAGGTTTGTCGCTACAAAGACGGTTCGGGACTTCATGCAGTCGGACGCCTTCCTGACCTTGCTTATGGGTCCCCGGGGGGAGGGCAAGACGACGGGCGGCCTGTTTAAGCCTATCTATCGAGCAAAACAGACCAATCCGCAGTTTCTCCCCATCCGGATGGCGGTCATTCGAGATACCTGGGCCAACCTGCAGCGGACCGTCATGGAGACGATCCGTGAGCAGGAACAAGAGGGGTTGGAAATCCAGTGGGCCGAAGGGAAGACTGAAGCCATTGTCGGTGGTGGCTTGGTGCATTTTTACTTTATGGGCATGGACAACCCCAAGGATATCAACAAGCTGCAAGGCTTCGGCATTGGGGCTCTCTGGATTGAGGAGCCGGCGCCGGCCGCTGACATCTCCGGGGGTGTGGCAGCCGAAGTGCTCGGCGTCGGCGCCACCTCGCTCCGGCAGAAGGGCGTCGAGCCGTGGATTCAGATTACGATGAATCCGCCCGACGAAGACCACTGGACCATGGAGATCATGGAGAAGCTGAAGGAATTGGCCCAGGAACTCAGGGTCGGCGAGCTCAAGGCAGAGTCCTTCCGGATCCCGAAAGGCGAGAACCCCCACATCTCCTGGGAGAAGCGGGAACGGGACAAGGCCTTGCTCTACGCCATCGGCCGTGGCGACCTCGTCTCCCGGCTCGTCGAGGGGAAGGTGGGTCAAATCATCCTGGGGGAGCAGCTCATGCCCGAATACAACGATGACTGGCATACGGCCAAGAAGCCCCTCCCGATCATTCGGGGCGTGGAGATCGTGCGAACGTGGGACGGGGGACTGAACCCTACGTGTATTTGGTCCCAGCCGACCAAACTAGGCCATTGGCACATCCTGGGAGCGGTCCGGGGGGAGAACATCGGGCTCGAGCAACTCATTACGACCCAGGTGCTTCCGTGGGAGTCGCAGTACCTTGGCGATCGGGAGGAGTGGCAGTTTCGGGACATCGTGGATCCGGCCATGGCGACCAGGGAGCAGTCGAACTCGCAGCGGAGCGCGGTGAAGACCATGATTGACCTCCTGAACGCCTCGCCCGAAGCTGGAGCCATCGAGTGGCGGGAGCGTCGGGACAGCCTGAAGGCCGTCCTGAGCCGGAACATCCGAGGGAAGCCCCTTTTCGTCGTGGATCCGGACTGCAAGATCGTCCGAAAGGCACTCCGCGGGGGGGCCCATTACCCCAAGGATGCTCTGGGACGGGTGACGCCGACCCTCGAGGCCTACAAACGCGCGTCGGGTCTGCACAGCCACCCGGTTGATGCCATCATGCTGGGTGCCGCGAAGCTCTACCCGTTGCCGGACCTGCTGCGACCCCCGAAAAAGGTGAAGAAGGTGGCCAAGAAAGTCGGCGGTCCGCTCGCCTGGATGGGGGCCTAGTTGTTCGATCAAAGCATACACGAGGTCGTCTGGGTCGAGTGCAAGGGTTGTGGGGCAAAGTATTGCTCTGGCTGCTACGAGCACTGCCCGACCTGCTCGGAACCTACGGTTATGCCGTGAGGATGGCGCGATGGTACGAAAAAGCCATCGAACGCTTAGCTTAGCGTGGTTCGACACCTGGACCAAGCGCCTCATCGCCCTGAGCCTCTCCGCCTCGGTCCTCAGCGGCGTCTCGTACCAAGGATACGCCCACTTCGCCAAGGCTTGGGAGGTGGCAGAGATGCAGATCAAACTGGATAAACGGGATCTCTTGGAGGTCAGAAGGCAGATCGCGCAACTTGAGGCCGAGGCGAAGCGGAGGGCCCTGACTGGCCCGGAACAGGAATGGTTGCGGCAGCTCCGCCAGATTGAGGCTGAGATCGTCAGCCAGATCAAGCAACGGGGGGGATGATGACAAGGGAGCGGGGCCAGTTCTCGGAGGGGTTGGAGGCCAAGGTGGTCAGGCGGACGACGTACACCTTTGCCACTCTTGAGGTCAGTCGTGAGACCTACGACGAGATTGAAGCCAAGCTCCGCGAGGCCGGATACGACCACGCATTTGTTGACGGAGCGATCGACATGCACGGGATCGGACTCGTGCGTAAGCCAAAGGAGGGAGGCTAATGGCGCAAGAAGGCCCACAGCTCGGGGAGCAATTCTCAGCGGATAAAGGCGGACCGCCAGTCGATAGGAAGGCCAAAGCATTTCGCAAGATCGCGGTCTGGGGTTTCATCTCGGTCGCCACCTTGGCCGGGTTCCTCTACTCCACCTTCTTCGGGCTGATCCCGGCAGTCCGGGAGTATCAGAAGATCGTTGAGGACGAATCGGGTCTGGAGGTCCGCGAGGAGGTCCGGTGGGAGCTGATCCGCCAGACCGCCGAGGGCCCGGTGGTCGTCAGGAGCGGCTTCGCTCAGGCCGAGGAGTTTCTCGCCACAGCAGCCAGCCAATTCCAAGGACGTGGCAAGCTCGTCGGATACCTGCGGGTCCGCCAGTTCCGCCCAGACTTCGCCGGGGACTACATGCGCCAGGGCGATCAGTTCGTCAGGTCGCCCACCTCGTTCCTCGGGAGCCTGACACCCTCCGCTATTGCGGCCGGCCACCAACGCTATCGCTTGGTGAAAGAGCACGGCCCGTTCCGAAACCTGATCGTCAATGCGGGGGAAGGCTACCTCGTCGATGCGTGGCAGGCCCTCGCCGTCATCAGCGATATGCGATTCCACGCGATCGGCACGGGGACTGATACCGTCCAGGAAACCCACACGACGCTCCTGACGGAGCTGACGACCCAGTATAACCCCGACAATACCCGGGCCACGGGATCCCGGACAGAAGGGGCTCATGCTTCCGTCTTCCGAACGGTCGGCACCAACACCGTAGATGCGTCGGTTGGCATCGTCGAGTGGGGCCTCTTCCACCAGGCGGCCACGGGCGGCGGGATCATGTGGAGCCGGGTGATCTTCAGCGTGATTAACTTGAGCTCAGGAGATTCGCTTCAGACAACCTACGATTTGGTGGTGGAGTAGCGACTATGAAACGGACTCTGGTGTGTCTCGCGCTCCTGTGTGCTCTCGCCTCCCCGGCATGGGCCGCTGGCGTCCGCGTGGATCTCAACGGCGTCATCTCCTGGGATGCCAACCTCGAAGTGGACCTCGCTGGGTACAAAATCTATCTTACCCGCCAGCCAGGGCAGTACCAGGCCCCGATTGATGTCGGTAACGTCACGGGCTACACGCTGGCCCAGGCAGGCGTGACGCAATACGGCCAGTGGTACGTCGCGGCGACGGCCTACGATACGTTTGGGAATGAGTCGCCGAAGAGTGCCGAAGTCCCTTTCGACTTGGCCGACCTCACCGCCCCAAAGCCCCCAAGCGGTCTGAAGGTCGGCCCGCCGGTGAACTGAGTATGGCGACTGTCGTAGCGTCAAATGCGCTCGGCGGTCAGGGGGTCACGTCGCTCACCTATCAGGTGGACGGCGGTTCCGGGAAAAACACCTACATCCGTGTGACGACGGCGGGATTTGATGAGGCGAACGACCAGATTCCGAGCGGGGTCACCTATAAGGGGATTCCGCTCAAGCGCATTGCGCTCTATCAGGTGGGGACGGATGCGCTGACCATGTGGGGGTTAGTTGGGTCCGCAAATGGACTGAACGATGTGGTCGTCACTTTTCCTGCGGCAGCGAGTGAGGTCATGTCGGGGGCGATCACCCTTGAGAACGTGGATCAAAAAATCCCATCCGGTACTGTCTTTACGAACACAGGAACCACGGCGACTCCCACCGTGGATGTGCCCGGTAGCAGTATCGGGGATGTCGTGACAGATCAGGCGTTCTTTGAGGAGGCGACCGCGGGCGCAGGGGCGGCGGGTGCTGGACAGACCGAACGATTTGAAGCCCAAACGCGAGGTGCGGGAGATCCCCTGTGGAAAGGATTTGGGTCGAGCGAGGATGGTAATGGGGGAACAGTGACTATGAGCTGGACGAATGCTATCCAGCCGACTACCTGGCATACTATCGCTGCGGCCGTTCGGAATGCGAGGATTGAGCCCTTCGACTACAGCGAGTTCCCTAAGCACAAAATCCGCGCAGCGGTCCTGCGGGGTGAGATGTAGATGATTCTGGAACTGACCACCGACACTCTCGAAGTCGTCACAAGCGCGGCGGCTGACGTCAACTCGACCGTCTGTTGGGTGGATGCATCGAGCACAACCTTGGCTCCCTCGGGGGCGGGAACGCAAACGCCTGCGAACATCACTACAGCGACGATCACGAACGTGCTCTCCGCCCCCGGTGCCAACACCCGCCGCACCGTGATCTACGCGATGTGGCGCAACGAGCATGCCTCCGTCGCCACAGACCTGGAAGTGCGCTACGACCGGAACGGCACGAAGCAGTCGCAGCATAAAGTGACGCTCCAGCCTGGGGAGGCCCTAGAGTTTGGACCTGACATCTTATTCTTCCATCTCAAGAATGTGACCCTACTGAACAAGATTCTCCGCGTCACCGCCGACGTGGTGAACGCGACGACCTCCTTCGCCGACGTGACGGGACTGACTCAGGCGATCCTCAGCGGGAAGAAATACGCCTTCGAGGCCCACTTGATTCATCAGACCAACGCGACCACGACGGGCTCGCGCTTTGGCGTCAACGGCCCGGCCTCGCCAACGCTGCTTATCGTCCAGAAAATATCCGGAGAAACGCCAGGGATTGCCGCCACGAACATTGCCATTGGAGCGGCGACGGCGTATGACACCGATGGCGCAGCCTCGACGACTGGACCTGGCGCGACGAACACGCTCTGCATCCTCTCTGGTCTCATCATCCCATCGGCGGACGGTACGTTTGCGATTCGATTCCAGTCCGAGATTGCGGTGGCGTCTGGCCTGACGGTCAAAGCAGGCTCGTGGATGTCGATACGGGAAACGGATAACTAGATGAGCGTCATTCTCGTCTTTCAGCAGAAGTTCACCGCCCGGGGCTGGTTTGGCCCGCTGGCGAGTGCGCCGGGGTGGTTTCACGCTCTGCTGGGAGACGTTGCGGCTGGAGGGGCGCTATTTACCCAGTCGGTGTCCGACACCGCAGCACTGACCGAGGCACTGGTGAAGCAAGCCAACAAGGCCCTGTCGGAAAGCCTCGGCCTGAGCGAAACAGTAGTGAAGCAAGTCGCCAGAAGGATTGAGGAAACCGTGAGTCTGACCGAGAGCCTTTTCGCCAGCCGTCTTGCCTTGAAATCCATTGCGGACGACCTCGGGTTGACCGAATCCTTGGTCTTCCTGGTCGCCAAGGCCCTGCAAGAGTCGGTCAGCCTGTCGGAAACCCTGATGAAGCAGGTGGCGAAAACCCTGGGCGAGAATCTGGGTCTTACCGAATCCTTGTCCCTCCAGGTCCAGCGGGCGATCGTCGAGCAGCCGCAGTTCGCCGAGCAGCTCAGCCGGACCGTCCAGAAGGTCTCCAATCTGACCGAGACCGTCTCGCTGACCGAGAGCCTCAGCAAGGAAGTCCGCCGGACCATCACGGAATCCACGGCCATGACGGAGGACCTCCGGCGTGATGTGAAAAAGACGATCGCGGAGAGTGTATCGCTGGAAGAAGCCCTCACCAAGCTGGTCGCCCGGACCATCACCGAGGCCCCGCAGCTCTCCGAGCAACTGACGAGCATCAGGACGAAGCTCCAGAGCATCCAGGAGACCGTGGCCTTGACGGAATCCTTGGGCCGGAGCGTGCTCAAGGTGATCGAGGAGCAAATTGGCCTGACCGAGGATCTGACGGTCGAAGAGCGCAAGGTCATGGCCGAGGCCGTGGGCCTGACGGAAGAGGTTCGGAAGCACATTGCTCGGGCGATTCAGGAGGCTGTCGGGTTTACGGAGTCCTTGCAGGCGCAGATTGTGGTGGTGGGGGCCGGGATCAGCATGATGCCGTGGCTCCGGCGGCGGCGACGGAGCGTGGAGGGATAACAGACCAATGCGCGAGATGACGGACAGTGAATGGCACCAGCGGTATGGGGAGTTCATCGGGGAGGTCCGAACCTCGCTGCGGACCATCGAGCGCCGGATGGACGAGGGCTCGGCGAACTTCGATGAGCTGAGGAAGTCCATCACCAAGCTATCGAAGGATGTAACCATGCTGAAGGCTAAATCCGCTGGCACGGGGGCACTGGGGGGCCTGAGCGTGGCCGCCATCTGGGAGATGGTGAAATATTATACCTTTAGCGGCAAATGAGACGGGGAGGCGAGCATGGCCAATGTGATTCCGACGATTACGCCGATCGGGAACGGCTGTAAGGTCCGGTGGGGGCCGATCAATACGGGCGATGTCTGTATGCCGGTCAGCGTCCAGCAGTTCCGGGACAAGTGCGCCACGATCGAAGGCACGATCACGACCTTTGCACTCCAGGGTAAGAACGATGTCGCCGACACGCCTCGGACGATGGAGGACACGGACGGCACGGCCATCACCGTGGCAGGGATATACCAGATCAAGGAGAACCCCAGCTCGATCATTCCCTTGCTGACGACGGGTTCAAGCGTCTTTGTGACGCTGGAGTGCCGAAAGTGAGCATGAACGCTCCCCACCTGCGGGAGTATGTGATCCGACCCGTGTTACGGCACCTCGGATTGTGGTCGGAGGCGGCCGAGAATCTGCTCATGGGTACGGCGGCCCAGGAAAGCCTTTTGGGACGATACCTCGTCCAGATGGGCGGAGGGCCAGCCCTTGGCATCTTCCAGATGGAACCGGCGACCCACCAAGACTGCTGGGACAACTTTCTGATCTATCGGGGCGATCTCGCCGTGAAAATAATGGAGCTCTCCGTCCACCGGAGGGCGAAGTTGGAGCAACTGGTGTGGAATCTCGCCTACGCGACCGCACTGTGCCGTGTCCAGTATTGCCGCTTCAAGGAGCCGTTGCCAGAGCCCGAGGATGTGCAAGGCCTCGCGGGATATTGGAAACGGTTTTGGAACACGGCGGAGGGCAAGGGGACTGTGGAGGAGTTCGTGCGGAACTATACCGCAATGGTGGAGGGGAGGTAGGCAATGGCGAAAGAAGAGCAGGAAGTCAGCACGGCCGAGATCGCCCAGGCGTTGAAACAGGGCTACCGGCAATTCAGGGTGTATGAGAAGGGGCTGGAACTGGCCCGGACGGTCTTGGAGCTCGAAGGCCGCGTCGGGCAGCTCACCGCGGCCAAGAATACGGCGGAGGAAGAAGCTCGGGCTGCAGGTCTGAACCTGCAGGACATGCAGAAACATGTGACCGAGATGGAGGGGAAGCGGGACGGCCTCCTCTCGGCGTTCAAGGAGGATACGCGACTACTCTTGGCGGAGAGGGAGCAACGGCTCGCATCCCTGGATGTCGAGATCAGGGCCCTCCAGGAGAAGCTGAGGGGTCTCCAGGAGGGTCTCCAAGTCGGATTGAGAGTTGTGGAGGACGACATCGCCCAGAAGCGGGCCACCGGCGAGGAACAGATCCGCAGGGATATCGCCATCCTGGAGGAACAGAAGACCTCCCTGGAGTCTCGGGTCTCTGCCCTGAGAGCCGAGGAAGAGGCGTTTAACCAGCGTGTGGCCGATATTAGGAAACGCTGAGGAGCGGGTAGGCCATGGCGGAAATGCTCAGCGGTCTTGAGGTGGAGGCGGGTCTCGGGAGGGTGAGCTCATCGTTCTCGGGCCTCCCGGGGGTTAACGGCGACGCCGCCGATCGGGTGAAGCGCCTCAAGCAACGCTTTCTCTACTGTTGGAACCATCCCATCTGGGTGAAGTGGCGCAAGGAGTCCAAGGAGGATTTCGACTTCAATTCCGGCGTGGGCCAATGGCGGGAGGAGGAGCGCCGGAAGCTGGAGAGTGAATCGCGGGCCTGCCTCACCATCAACGAGATCCGTCCCGTCATTGAGATCATTACGGGCTACGAGAAGAGTTCCCGCCTAGAGGTCCGGCCCGTGCCGGAAGGGGCCGAGGACCTCGAGGATATCAACGTCATGCACCGGGTCATGAAGCGGGTGGCCCAGGACCAAGAGGCGGAGTTTACCCTGTCCGACCAGTTCAAGGACGGCGTCATCGGCGGACTCGGGGTCGTGTACGTTGGCGTCGATTACCTGGATGATCCGGTCCATGGTCGGGTCTTGATCCACAAATGCCGGCCGGGGGAGGTGGTCTGGGATCCCGATTGGCAGCGGTACGATCTGAGCGACGCCCGCGACGTCTACTGGCACAAGATGGTCGCCGTGGACATCATCAAGGCCACCTACCCGGAGCAGGCCGAGGAGATCGAGAAGGCACTCGAACTGCTCAAGTCCTCCGATCCGGGACGGACCCACATGATCCCGTCTCTGGATCCCAAAGACGCCTACAAGACGACGAGCATTGAGGCCGTCCAGTTCTACGATTGGATGCGCGACGAGGTCCGGGTGATCGAAGGGTGGTATCGCACCTGGGAGCCGGTGTGGCTCTTGGCCGACAAGGTCCGCAACTCCATTGACGAGATCGACCCCCCGACGCCTGAGATGCTGAAGTTTGCCAGAGACCTCGCCGCAACGGATCCCGAGAACATCAAGGTGATCCGGCGGTTGCGGCGGCGGCTGCAAATGACCGTCTTCCTGCCCGTGATCGACCTGGAGCTGGAGCAGGGCAACCCCTTTGAGAACGACGAAGAAGAGTACCCCTTCGTTCCCTTCTTGGGGTATTGGGAGGGGGATGAGATCTTCGGCTTGGTCCGGAACCTGAAGGACCCCCAGCGAGAAGTGAATAAGCGCCGGAGTTCGGTAATTGACAACATCGTGAGGTTCGGAAATCT
>Ga0247727_10001630_pt1 | contig 52828 bp, 32 predicted proteins | sample WisWelCaveWW1625_FD_202498 | JGI IMG/M metagenome (GOLD analysis project Ga0247727, IMG submission 202498) | Biofilm microbial communities from Wishing Well Cave, Virginia, United States - WW16-25 | ecosystem: Environmental > Aquatic > Deep subsurface > Groundwater > Cave microbial mat | place... | reverse complement strand
GGCTGGACATCGCGCCCGTCACCGCTAACAGCGCCCGCGTCGGAAGCGGCAATTCCCCATGAAAGCTCTTAAAAAGCTTCAAAAGGCGCGGCATAACAAAGGTCAAGAGAAACACGATCGTAGCCACGCCCGTAAGCGCCACAAACGCAGGATACGCAATCGCAGCTTGAATCTTGGCGCGCAGCTCTTCTTCTCGTTCAGCCTGCACCGCCAGCCGATCCAACACCGCATCCAATACGCCTCCGATTTCTCCCGCGCGAACGAGGTTGCGATACAACGGCGAGAACACATGGGGCGATTTGGCTAGCGAGTCGGATAAAGTCTCACCCTGGCGCACTTGGTCGGCCAATTGCGCCAACAACTTGCGTAAAGCCGGCGATGGCGTTTGCTCGGAAAGAATGCTTAGGGCGCGAAGGATAGGAACGCCCGAGCGCATCAAGCTGGCGAATTGGCGCGTAAAAATATTCAAGTGGTGCCGGCTAATCCGTTGATTGCGAAACCGCCCTAAATTAAACGAGGATTTCTGATCGGCGGCTTCTTGCACGCGCATCGGCGTGTAGCCAAGCCCCGTAATCTGCGCGATGGCTTGAGCCCTAGTTGCGGCATCGAGCGTGCCCTCAAGCACTTCTTGCGGCCCTCGCTTAGCGGTATATCTAAAGGTAGGCATGCGCTTGCGGCCTTATTCGTCTTCCTGCGTGACGCGCAATATTTCATCAACAGTCGTTAGGCCCTGCTTGACGCGATCCATCCCATCATCGCGCATGGTGCGCATGCCAAGCTCCGCAGCTTTTCTCCGAATCACATCTAAAGGCGCTTTCTGCAAAATAAGATCGCGCACAGGGGCCGTCATGAACAAAAATTCGTAAATGGCGACGCGGCCTTTAAAACCGGTTTGCTGGCAGTCATCGCAGCCTGATCCGCGCTGCGGATTTCCTTGGCTATCCTTCTTGCGGCAGCCGGAACACAACACACGAATCAAACGCTGCGCGATGATGCATTCAACCGACGATGTGATCAGATAAGGGTCTACGCCCATATCCGCCAAACGCACTAAGGCGCTGATGGCGTCGTTCGTATGCAGCGTCGAGAAAACCAGGTGGCCTGTCAACGCGATGCGCACGGTCAGCTCGACCGTTTCCAGATCCCGCACCTCACCGACCATCATTACATCCGGATCATGCCGCAAAAGGCTGCGCAAAGCTTCCGCAAAACCGAGGCCTATTTGCGGTTTGACTTGAACCTGCGTCGCCCCCTCCAACTCATATTCGATCGGGTCTTCAACGGTAATAATCTTGCGCTCCTCGGTATTGATCGTCTTAAGACACGCGTATAGCGTCGTTGTTTTTCCGCTGCCGGTCGGGCCTGTCGTGAAGATCAAGCCATGCGGCTTCTGAATCACCTTCTCCAGACGGCTCAGATCTTCAGGCCTAAACCCCAGATCTTTAAGACCCATCAGCATCTGGTCAGGCAAAATGCGGATCACAATGCTCTCTCCCGCCGGCGTCGGCAGCACCGCGATGCGCAGATCCAGCTTTTGCTCGCCGATCTTAACGCTGGCTCGGCCGTCTTGCGGCAGGCGACGCTCGACGATATTCAAGTTGGATATCACTTTGATGCGCGAAATGATCGCCGGAAAAAGCTGGCGAATGGCCGGAGGCACATCGACGCCATGCAACAGGCCATCGATGCGGTACCGGAGCCGTATTTTTCCGCGGTAAGGCTCAAGGTGAATATCGGTCGCGCGCCTTGCATGCGCCTCCAAGATCAGCTGATTCACAAGTTTGACGACCGAAGCGTCCTCGGCCAATTTTTCGATATCCTCGATGCGATCTTCGGTGAACTCGGTAACGCCGCCTTTCTTGGCGCGATCGCTCAAAATATCAGTGACCGTTTCGGCGCCAAAGCCGTACGATTGCTTGAGCGCTTGCGTGATTTCTTCTTCGGTTGCGATAACGGGCTCTATGCGATAGCGCTGCTTGAGCGCCACGCGCAGCTCATCTACGATTCGAATGTCTTGAGGGTTCGCGATAGCCACGGTTAAGGTCGAATCATCAATCGCAATGGGCATCACCCGATAATGCAGAGCGATTTTAGACGGCACTTCAGCGATGGCGCGCTTAGACACCTGCACATCACGCAACCGAATCCAAGGCAGCTGGTAATGCTCGCCAAAAGCTTCCAAGAGAGGATCGGGTTTTACCCATCCCTTAGCGAGCAGAACGGTTCCCAGAAACTGATGATCTTTCTCTAACAGCGCTTGGGCTTCTGAGAGCTGCGCTTGAGAGATCAACTTTTTCTCAACGAGCATGTCACCGACTTTACCCGACATAGCCGCCTCGTTTCACCTGGATAAAGCGCCGATCATGTAAAATTTGTCGTCAGACCGATCATCCACTTCCCCGGCAAGAATGCGCTCGCAGCCTTCGACAGTCTGCTCGGTCGTCACGTACTGGCCTTTCATACCGGAAAAGACCTCGGCCACGATGAACGGTTGCGTCAGAAAATTTTGCAGTTTGCGCGCCCGATCATAAAGCGTCCGATCGGCTTTGGACAGTTCATCCACGCCGATGACTGAAACGATACGGCGCAGTTCTTCGTACTTGTTGAAGGTCTTGAGCGCTTCCATCGCAATTTTGTAATGGCGTTCACCCACGACGTCGGGATCCAGATTGCCTGAGGATGAGAGAAGCGGATCGATACAAGGGTACAACCCCATCTGCACGCGCTCGCGCGAAAGCACCATAATGGAGTCGAGGTACGTAAAAATCGTGACCACGGCAAGATCCGTCAGGTCATCGGCCGGCACGTAAACCGCTTCAATCGCCGTCACGGATCCGGCGCCTTCGATCGAGCGGATACGCTCATGAAAATCGCTCACCTCTGATGTGAGCGTTGGCTGATAGCCCGTTTCAGACGGCACACGGCCAAGCAGCGTTGAGATCTCGGCGCCTGCCTGCACAAAACGAAAAATATTATCGACGAAAAAAAGCACGTCTTTGTTCTGCTGCTGAATGTATTCCGCCAGCGTCACGCCTGTGGCGGCAACGCCAAAGCGCCCGCCCGGCGACTCGTTCATCTGACCGTAGACGAGCATGCCCTTCTCGAGCAGCTTATGGTCGTTCAACTCGTGGTAGAGCTCGTTGCCTTCGCGGATACGCTCTCCGACGCCGGTAAAAACAAACGCCCCATGGTGCCGCTCAACGATGTGTTGGATGAGCTCCAAAATTAATACGCTTTTACCAAGGCCGGCGCCTCCTAAAATTCCGCTCTTGCTGCCCTTTACCATGGGAAATAATAAATCGATAATCTTGATGCCTGTCTCCAAAACTTCCGGTTTCTTGTCCTGTCCGCCCTTGCGCACTAATTGACGCTTGAGCTCCAGCTTGCGGATAGGCTGGCGCTCGGTCGCCGCAATAGGCCCTTTGCGGTCGATCGGCTCACCCAGCACATTCATAAGGCGACCATAACAGGCTTCGCCGACAGGGATTTGAATCGACAAACCGCCGCGCGCAACCGGAGCGAACCGCTGCAAATTGTACGTAGAGGACATGCCGATGCACCGCGCCACGTTGCCCGGCAAATGCTCGGCCACCTCCAAGACCAAACGCCTGCCATCCCGCGTCTTGGTCTCAAGCACTTCGTAGATATTCGGAATCGGATCAGTGGGCGCGAACTTGACATCCACAACAGGCCCCTGAACCCCGCTGACCCACCCCAGTCCGTTGCTCATGACGGTTCCCCTGAATCAATAGGCGACTGGGCAGAATCTAGAGCCGCGTGCATTTGCTCATCCTCGATAGGCGCAACGCTCGCGGGGGCTCCCCCCTTGCGCCCCAACAATGACGAAGCCGAAAAAATCTCCCGCATGCTGCGGTCGATCACCTCGTGGCGCGCGCGATGATATTCATGGCGCAGCTTTTTGCCAAATCGCTGCAGCTCTTGAAAACTGCCTTCTAAGTGCGTAGCGCGGGCGCCAAGCTCCGACAGGCGGCTCAGAGCAAAAATCTCATCAAACCGGTGGCCCAGCCATTTCGTGATCACGTATTCCACGATCATATTGGGATGCGATTCCCACAAAAGATCGACTTGGTTGCGATCTTCGCGCGCCGTCACCCAGCTTGAGCATGGAAGAAGCGGCTCGGCCACCACGCGCTGCGAAGAAAACGAAAGCGGCTTCGGATACACGATCACGAGCTTTCCGATCGCGCCCTCTAAACATTGGGCAACGACATGGTCGCGGATAGCCAGCGCAAGCGAAAGCCGCGTGCCTTCTTCGATGCCCGGAAATGCATCAATGGATCCTGAAAGCCGCATATCTTTCATAGCGCTCACACCTCGATCGCCGACAACGGTATAGGCCGCCCCCGGGCCGCCGGCGGAAACAGCCGCATACACGACATGCGAATTCAGCCCACCCAAAAACCCGCTGTCGGTCGTCACCACGATAACCCCCATCTTTTCGGAGCGCGGAACGACAAACGGGTGATCGACCAGCGAAAGGTCCACCAAGCCCAGCATGTCGTCCGCTGCGCGGGTGAAAGGCTCAAACAAGCTTAATTGCCGCTGAAGCACCGTAAAACGGGCGGCGGCGATTCCCTTCATCACATCCACCACTTTGGTGAACTCCGCGTTAAACTGCACATCCTTTTTGAGCTTGATAAGCGGAATCATGTCCCCGCCTCTTGCTGCATAAATTCGGACAACGACTGGTCCAAGGCCTCTTTCATCTCCGGCGTAAGCGCCTGCTTGCGCTCGATTTCATCGATCAGTTCCGGATGATTGGCGCGCATCCATCGCAAAGCCTGCGCCTTAAATCGGGCGCGCGCCGGCGGCTGCGCGTCCAAGAGCCCCTTTCGAATCATGTATAAGAAAAGTATTTGCTCGATGAGCGATGACGGCATCGATCGGTTTTGCGTCAGCAGGTCTGAAATAACCTGGCCGCGGCTCAGCTTTGCCTGCGCGTCGGACGACAAATCGGCTTTCATCGTGGTCATACGCAGCAGCTCCTGGTATTGAAGGTACTCCAAGCGCAGTTTGCCGCTCAGCTCCCGCATGGCCGGGCATTGAGCGCGGCTTCCGATACGCGACACCGAAAGCCCAAAATCGATAGCCGGCTTAAAGCCTCGCTGAAACAAAGGCGTACTCAAGTAAAGCTGTCCGTCCGTGATGGAAATGATGTTCGTCTGCACATAACCGGTGATATCTCCTTGGATAGTAGCTACGATCGGGAAAAACGTAATCGTGCCGCCTCCAAGCTCGGGGATAAACTTACCCGCGCGCTCCAAGAGCTGCGAATGGATGTAGAAAATATCTCCAGGATAAGCTTCGCGGCCGGGTGAGCGCTCAAGCAACAACGACAGCTGCCGGTAAGCCCATGCATGCTTGCTCAGGTCGTCGAACCCGACAAAGACATCCTTACCCTGGGCGGCGAAAAACTCCGCGATAGCCGACGCCGCATACGGCGCCAAGAATTGCTCGCCCAGCGGCACGGAAGCGATTCCTCCAACGACAACGGTGTAGTCCATCGCTCCCTTCTCACGCAGCAGCCGTAGCGTTTTCATGAAGGACGATTGGCTCTGGCCGATCGCGCAGTAAACGCATATGACGTTCTTTCCCTTTTGATTCAGAATGGTGTCGGTCACGATGCTGGTCTTTCCGGTCATCTGATCGCCGATAATCAACTGGCGCTGGCCCTTGGCGATGGGAAAACTCGCGTCTATGATCCGAAGGCCTGTTTGAAGCGCTTCTTTGACAGGCACGCGCTCCATAACGCCCGGCGCTTCCTTGAAAATGAGGTTGCGAGCCTCCGCGCGCACCGGGCCTTCGCCGTCAAGCGGCTCTCCTAGGCTGGATACGATCCGGCCGATAAAATCGTTGCCTACCGGAATCTCGAATGCCTCGCCACGCGAATGAATTTCATCGCCCGCGCGCACCTTGGCTTTGTTGCCGAGGACAAGCACCATCACATCCTCCTCGGTAAAGCCCATCACCATACCCTTTCCTCCGCGCTGGAATTCAACCATCTGCCCGTTAACGCAAGAAGGCAGCCCGCTGACTTTGACGATGAACTCACGCACCGAGGTGATGTGCCCCACCTCGCGCACGTCAAAAAGCTGCGCCGGCGCTTCGCCGGATACAGAGGGCTCGGCCACAACCTTATTCCGAGGTTCCGCGGACATCCCGCACCGCCTCCCTAAGCTTGCCCGCCAACGATCCATCGAAGACCACGTGGCCAACAGTGATCGTAAGCCCGGCCACAAGAGCCGCATCTACTTGCTCGCGCAGGATAACATCGGGCCCAAGCGCGCCCCGCAGCCGCTCCAAAAGGCGTTTGCGCTGGTCCGTGTTGAGCGGATAAGCGCTCGTTACTTTGGCTTCTTTTGTTTTTTCGTCACGTGTCGGAAACTGTGACGCATCGACCAACCCGTTCTCAAGCAACCGATCGACCCATTGCGCTTGAACAATTTGACGGAAATCATCCGGCAACAGGCGCTGAACAAGTTCACCGGCTCGCTCGATCGCGCGCAGGTTTACGACCTGCTCTTGGTCGCGCTTCATGGCATCCCGCGTATCTATGCCTTTTTGCACGATTTTTTCGTATTCTTCGCGCGCTTGGGCCATCAGCTTCTGGCGGATCGCCTCGGCTTCCTCGAGCGCCTTGCGCTTGGTCTGTTCAGATTCAGAACGAACCTTTACCAGCTGCTCTTGGTACGTATGCTCCGATTGTTCCAGCCGCTGCTTCAATTCATCTTGCTTGAGCAGATAATCTTGACTCAGCGACTGCAAATGAACCGTCGCTTGTGTAGCTTGGCGACTCAAGAAACGCCACAGCACGCCCATAATAATGGCGCCCGACAACACAAGAATAATAACCAACGCAACAGCAATCATGCCAAGATCCCCTTTAAGGACTTAGCCCCGCACCTTCTTGGGATGCGGGGCCTCTCTATCAAGCCTACCTGATCGAATCGCCTGTTGTCCCCCCTTACCTAGCCGTATAGAGCTGCCAAACTACAAGAAACGCCACGATCGTCAATGCCTCAACAAATATCAATGTCACCATCATGGCGGTAAAAATTTTAGGCGCAGCCGACGGGTTGCGGCCCAGCGCGCTGATGCTGGCATGGCCCGTCGCCGCAATGACCAAAGCCGGCCCCATGATGCAAAAAAAGAAAATAAACGTCAGCGCAAGGTTTCGGCTCATCAAGCCACCCCGTCTTCGGCATCCGGATCCACGATGGCGGTCACTGTGTTGCGTTCAATCTTGACAACCCCGCGCGAGATCGGGAATACCTGCTCATCGACCAAAATACAACCCGGCTGGAGGCGGCTGATCAGCGGGCGATGGAAACGCAGAACCTCGAACACACCTTGCTCGCCCGGGAAAATAAGCTGGTTGGCTTGCCCTTCGAAGAGGCACTGTTGGGTGGTGATGATCAAGACGTTCAACATTTTAGGAAGCCCGCGTTGGGCCCCTTGAGCCTGGCGACTGTCCCGAGGCTCCTGTTTGGCCTGCCGGCCGTAGGATGGGGACTTCTTTAGTCAATCGGATACGCCGGCTCCAGGTGAAGAAGAACTGCCCACCCAAGAGCGCGATGAACACAATGATCAGGAAGATCACGAGCCACGTTGTCGTCGTCGAAGGCGCATCCGATTTAAGCGCAGATTCTTCCAGCATCTCGGGTATCGGCGGTCCGCCTACAAACGTGAGCAGCTTTTCCATGCGCGCAAGGTCTTCCTTGATCTGCGCAATGGTCTGCAAGTGCAGCCGATAAGCCCCGATCCGGCTCTTTCGGCTCAAAGATTCGTCATCCTGCGTCATCTGTATGTTCGATAGACGGTTAGTTATGGTAGCCGCCAGCTCTTTGGCTGTCGGGAAATATTCAGTTTCCTTTAAACGCCCCAAGAGTAGTTCAGTATATTTTGCGAGCGAGTCAAGTTCCGGCTGCGGCACAAACCATACATCCCGCACGCGAACCTCGAATACGCGCGTTTCCTTGGGCTGCAGAGCGACTGATTCCTTGTACATGTAGTAACCCTTGCGGTCTTCGTCATATTCCAAACTGAGCTCGCCTATTTCCAGAACGTCCGTAGGGGTCACTTCAAGGGGAAGATCAATACGAACGGGAACAATCTGGGTCTTCTCCGCAGACGGGTTAACCGCTACCACCGATAAAGTTACTGGTTCGCGCTCGGCCAAAGCAGGAGCGGCCGATGCCAACGGAACGCTCAGCAGGAGGAGCTGCGCCATAATCGCCCCGCTGAACAAAACCTTATTGATAGAGCACATGCACGACCGGCGCATCAATGCCTCCATACTTCTTCTCCAACAAGATCTGCATCACTTCAGTCGTTCCTTGAACCGCGTCCGTCTTCTTTCGGACATCTTGCATCGAAGATGACTCATCAAGCGCCTTGCCGACGATTTGCGTAAAGTCCAGGCCCATATTTTCGCCGGCTAGCGAGCGCATCTGCTCGGCGACCTTGTTCAAGGTTTCCTTCATGTCTTTCGTATCGCCCTGAGCAGCTATGGCCTTAGCTACCTCGCGCGGCAAAGCATCGATCTTGCGGTTCAGCGCCTGCAGCAAGCCGGTGACATTGTTATCGGTCGAGAGCGAAGCTTGCACCGCGCGCATATTGCTCAGCACGCTCTGCACCAGGTCTTTCAAGCCCGACTGTCCGGCAACGAGACCTTCCAAGGTGCTCAGCGTCGTGGATTCCACGATGAAGGAGCCCGACTCGATATTCGTAACCGGCCCGTCAAGCGACGGATCATTGAAGACCTCTGCTTCGACCGTCACGCTCACAAACTTGCCGGGCGTGTACGGAGGCACCGAGACCTTCTCGATCACGTACTCATAGACCTCCGGCCGGGTCGCGGTCGGCACCATCGGCTCGTGGTCGACTACCACGTTTTCCTTGTTGCTCTGGTCCAACGCGATGATCGTGATCATAGGTTGCAGCCCAGGGAACGCCTGGTATTGCAGCTTAACGTTTTTGTCGCCGACTAAAAGCGTACCCGGAAGCAATAGTTCACCCGCGAATTTCTTATTGGTCGCTTCCAGCTCAATGCTGCGCTGGTTAAGCTCATCGCTTGCGCCCTTGATGTTGGTGACCTCGGTCTTTAGTTCGGTGATTTGCTCATCGGCCTTCTCTTCAAAGCTCGTCAGCGTCTCTTCAATGGCGTCTGTCTGCTCATCCAGCTTCTCTTCTATCAGGTCTGTCTGGTCATCAAGCGTATCGGTGATGATGTCGGTCTGATCATCCAGCTTCTCTTGGATGTTCTCGTCAACTTCAGAGAGCGAAACGTCCAACCTCTCAGCAACGAAGTCCTGCACATCCTGCAGCTTCTGCACTTCCGTGATGGTGAACGTGCGCGGCGAATTGAAGTTTCCGCCCGTCGCGATCCTCACCGTGGTTATCACGTTGTAGACCTTGCTTGCCACCAGCCCTGTTGGCGCGGTCCAAGCGAACGCGTAGAACCCGTTGATGTCGGGCGTTCCGTTGTAGACAAAATCTTTGATGAGCGTCTGTGCGTCGAAGAAACGCACCTGGCAGTAGACGGCGCCCGGAACGATGATGCCGTCGCGCTGCAGCGTCGAGCTGATGGCCACCGTGTCGTTCGTCGGGTCGAATGCCAGGTCGGTCACGGCCTGCCAAATGTGCACGACTTCAGTTTCCATAAAGACCTGAACGGTCTGATCTTGGTCGGCCACAAAGCCTACCGACTGATCACCGTACTCATTCCGTGAGAAAGTGGCAACCCATGCCCCAGCCTGCACGCCTTGCGTGATCGGCGAGTTCAAACCGGAAGCGTTCCAGGTGTAGTTGTTGTTCGAGTTATTGATCGCCGCTACCGTCAGCGTATCCAGATGGTTATTGCTCAAGAGGTCGCGCACCTCAAAAGTGATCTGGTAGTGGTCGATTTGGAACGCCGGCGTAGTGGCATAAACGGTCGGGTCGTTCGCGTCAATGACGCGCAGCTTGGCGTTGGCCGAAAGCGTGTTCGGGATCACCCATCCGTAGGTGTTGAGCCCTTGCGGATTCGCATAGCTGCTGACGACCGGCGTGCTTGACTGGAAATCATCGATCGAATAGATCAGATTCACGGCATTGATCGAACCGGTTGTGGTCCAGCTCACAATCTGGTTCTCATTCGTGACCCACCGCATGCCGGCCGTAGGCGTCACGAAGACAAGGTTTCCATTAATCTTAAAGGCGTTGTTCGAAAGGTCGAACACCGTCGAATCGTTCGGATCCTCTATCTTGAGAAATAGTGTCTCAGAAATCGCGTTGGGTATTACCCAGTCAATGCTCCCGTCATTACCCACTATGCCGTCATTCGGCGTGCCTTCGCTCTCAATAATCGCAGTCCAAGGGCCGCCGGATCCCGCCGTGGAATAGCTGATCTTCGCCTGGGTGATGGAACTACCCGTCATGTTCCACGTGATGGTTGCGGTGTTTCCAACCGCCATGGCTATGCCCGAAGCGCTTGGATACACGATGGTGAAAGAGCCCTGGATCTTAAAGTCGTTGTTGGAAGCGTCATAGACGGTGGTATCCGCTCGGTTGATCACCTTCACCCTAATACGAGGTGATGCCATATCCGGAACGGGATTCCAACTGTAGGTAGTATTGCTGTTCGGGTTGTTGGCCAAATTCGTAGCGATAACGTAAGGACTGGCCTCCGTATGGGGGAAACCGAGATCGCCCACTAGTGTTGAGTACGCCACCAAATCGACAGCCGTGATATTACCTGTCGTGGTCCATGTGATGTCATGCGCGTACCCGATTTGGAACTGCTCGCTGCCGTTGGTCGGCGTCAGAACCTGGAAATTTCCGCGGACCTTGAAATTATTGTTCGATATATCGTACGCATCCACATCCGCCGAACTGCGCACGCGGATCTTAACGGTATCCGAGATATCGTCCGGAACTGTCCATTCAAACACGCCGTCGTTTGCCGTGTTCACCCCTGTCACAGGGTCGGGGATGTTGTTCCAATTGGAATCGTCCTTGGTGTAATCCAAACGCACCAGAGTGACGGTTCCGTTCCAGTCCCAGGTGATGTTATACGCCTGGTTGACCGTCAAGATGATGCCTGATGCGCTCGGGTTCAAGACTTGGAAGAACGCCTTGATCTTGCCGCTAAAGTCGGATTCGTCCAGAGCGCCGGGATCGTTGTTGGCGGTCACGCGCACTTTGAACTGGTCGGATATGGCATCCGGAAGCGCCGGCCAGGACCAGGTGCGCTCGACATCAGCTGCCGCCGCATTGCTGGTGGATGCGGTGAGCTCAAACGGGTAGCTCGTACCTGCGTTAAGCGAATAGTGAAGTTTCACCGTCGGCACGTACGCGCTCGTCGCGGTCCAGCGGATCGTCTGGGTAGAACCGACGTCCCATTTATCCCCTGCAGTATTCGGTGAAACCATGGTAAAGCCGCTGACCAGCCAGAATGCCGGTGATGTGTCGAATACGGTCTCGTCTGTTGGCCAAGCTACACGCAGCGCAACACTGACCGGGCCGCTCGCTAGACCAGCATCATCCGGCACGTTCCAGGTGTAGGCGCCCGTATTCGGAGCCGCGGTGGCAATGAGGATGCCAGGTCCCGTGAATCCATCTTTGGAATAGTAGATATTTACCGTTAAGTTCTGTCCTAAGCGGTCCCAGAGGATATTGTAAGATCGGCTGACCATAACGCGCTCATTGATCACCGGAGCGGTGATGTCGAACGTCGGGGTTATCTTGAAAATAGGCGATATGTTGTAGACCGTCGCATCGTTCACATCCGAAATCCTCACGGTCACATTGTCGGACACGATCCCAGCCACGTTCGGCACGTCCCAAGCGTACCCGGTGTCGCCGTTACCGCCGGGATAGGTGGAAACGATAGAATTGTTGTAATTGACTCCGTCCGTTGAGTACGCCAGTCGAATGTTTGCGATAGAGCCGGTTCGCTGCCATTTGATGTCGTGAGTCGTCCCAACGCCCCAGCGGTCGGAACCCTGCGGGGTCGTCAAGGTTAGCGATCCGACTATCTTGAACAATCCGTTTGAGATGGACGTCACCGCCCATGGGTCGCTCAGCGGCAGCGTGGAAATCTTGATCTTCATGTTCGCCACCGATTGGATGTCATCTGGAATCGGCGCCCATGCGTGCACCCCGTCATTGGCGGTCGATGCGGCGTTGACGACGACATCGTTGTAATTAAGGCCTCCATCTTTGGAGTACCGAATTTCCACGTTGCTCACATTGGAGCCCTTGTAGTTCCATTGAATATTGGGGCTGGAGCCGACCACGAAGGTCTCACCACCAGCCGGATAGGTCACTTGAAGCAGCGGCTTAAGGAGAAACGCATTGGTGGATGTATCCGTGACGGACGCATCATCCGGGTCGGAAATGCGCACTTTCGCGCCTGTCGTGGCAACAGTAGTTACCGGCGAATCCAGCAGCAATGCGTACGGACCTGCTTGGGGAGCGGCGCTGGTTGCCGTTGTCCAGCTCGTCCCATTGTAATACTCGACTTTCACCGGCCCGATATCGCCGGCCACGTTCCAGCTAACCCCGATCGTATCTCCCAAAGTGACGGCAATTCCCGCCGCGTCCGGGTAATTCAGAGTTAATTTACCCTTTACGACGAAGGCCGGCGAAATAGCCGAGGCTACCAGGTTAGCGCCTTCGATCTTGACCTTGACGTTGCTCGACACAATCGGCCCGCCGGTTCCATCCGGAAGCGTCCACGTGAAAGTGTTCCCTGTTGGGTTCGGCGAGGCCACATTACTGGCAATCGACGTGTAAGCGCCGTCATTCACGGAATAGTACAAGTCCACGTTGCCGATGCTGCCGTTGCGGTCCCAGAGAATATCGTGGTCATCGCCTGCAATCCATACGCTCGGAACAGGCGAGCCGATGGGCGCGGTGATGATCGCTTGCCCCTTGATAGCCAAGATGTTATCCGATGTATCGAACACAAGCGGGTTACCGGAATCCTCAACCCTCACTTTCACATTCGTTCCGATGCGATCCGGCACGCTCCAATCGCAGCTGAACGTTCCCGCTGAAACGCCAACGGTCGCGCACCCCTCGACCGCGTAGTCGTATGTCGTTCCATTGGTGGAATAGAACAGCTTCACGCTAGGAATAGGTCCGAACACATTACCCGTGATGGTGTACGGCACGCCGACGGTCAATGTCTGGCCGCCGTTCGGGTTGACCAGCGTCACGTTACCGCGGATCGTAAAATTATTGTTCGAAGGATCGGACACTGTAGAGTCGTTCGAATCGACAACCCTAATGCGCGCCGTTGTGGTGATGATACCGGCGATATCGGGGATCCTCCAGTTGAAGGTAAATGGTCCCGAGCCGCTGACATCGATGCTCTGCGTGTTCAGGCCGTTGCCGTCTACCAATGCGATATAGCTCGGCGGATCATCGCCGTTGTTCGAAAATTGCAGCTTGGCGGTTGTGATATCGCCCTTCTTGGTCCAAGTAAGCTGCTGCACCGTGTCGACGCCCCACGACTCCTGCCCTGTATTCGGGGCGGTCATGGTAAATTCTCCTCGGATCTTAAAGTCCGCGCTTTCCACGATGCTGTCTACAGGGTCGTTCACGTCGGCCAGCCGTACTTTTGCCGCCTGCGAAAGCCCGCTGGGCAATGTCCAGGGTGCTATCCCTGAGTTCACCGCGGATGCCGTTATGGACTGCCAACCTTGAATATCATTCAGCTTATAGTCGATCTTGACGTTCGCGGGAACGCCGGCTGTAGGCGTTGTCCATTCAATGTCTTTGTCTGTCGTCGCCACCCACACCTCGCCCACCAGCGGGTGGACGTAAGTGAAATTCGCCAGCATCGAGCTGTTGGCTGTGGCGATGTCGTATACGTTGGTGTTCGCCGCATCCAGCACGCGAATGCGGAAAGTATCTTTGGCTAGAGCAACAGCATTCGGAATATTCCAGGAATAGGTCTTGTTATTGCCTACGCCCGACGGGGCTGATGCAACGATCTGGTTCCATGGCCCCCCGACCCCATTGAGCGAATACTCCAGCCTGACGTTGACGACGGATCCCGTCGCGTTCCACTTGATCTCGTTGTTAGCTGTTCCAACCCGCCACTTAATACCGGAGCTGTCGTTCGGAGTCGCCATTTCCAGACGGCCAATGATCTGAAACAGGCCGCTTGAAACCGCCGTGATCGCCCAAGGATCGCTCGTCGGCAGAGTCGAAATACGCACCTTCATGTTCTTGACCGACTGGATATTGTCGGGCACGTTGCTTGGCCACGCCTGGCTCCCATCGTTCTGGGTGCTGGCTAAAATCACATTCGGATACGTCGAGCCGCTGTCGGTCGAGTATTCGATCAACACATTCGCAATGTTCGTGCCTTTCGGGGCCCACGTGATTGTGAAAGAATCGCCAACCACCAGCTCATCGTTCGCCGTGGGCGCCGTGACCTGAAGGGTTGGTTTCACCATGAAGGCGTTGACCGATTGGGCGGTGACGGTCGCGTCATCCGCATCGGAGATGCGCACTTTAGCGCCTACGGTAACCAGGGTTGTTACCGGCGTGTCCAGATTGAAGGGGTGCGGCCCCGCCTGGGGGGCTGTCGTGGTTACCGTGTTCCAGGCAGAACCATCGTAGTACTCGACCTTGACCGGCCCGATGTCGCCCGCCACGTTCCAGCTTACATTCAACTGATCAGTCAAGTTGAAGGCCAGACCGCTGGCGTTGGGGTCTGGTGTCAGCAGTGTGAGCTTGCCTTTGACTTGAAACTGCGGCGATATCGCAGGAGAGAGCAAATTGGCATTGTCGACCTTGACCTTCACATTGTTGGAGACGATGGCTGTGGTCGGAACAGGCCATCCATACGTGTTACCGGTCGGATTCGGCGAACCCACGCCGGTCGCGATCGACTGGTAGGTGCCGTTGTTCACCGAGTACGATAGGTCCACGTTACCGATCGTGCCGTTCCTGTCCCACACGATATTGAACGACTCACCCGCAATCGGAATGCTCGTTCCGGTCGGCGAGGTGATCGTTGCGCTGCCTTTGATCGCAAAGGTGTTGTCCGATTCATCCACCACCAGCGGGTTGGTGTTGTCCGAAACACGCACCTTAAGGCCTGAGCCCAATTTATCAGGCACGCTCCACGAGCAGCTGAACGCGCCGGTCGAAACGGTTACCACACCGGAAACGCCACAGCCTTCCGCCACAAAATCATACGTTGAACCACTGTTGGTGGAGTATTCCACCTTAACCGCCGTGATCGGGCCGAAGACAGTTCCATCGATGGTGTAGAGTTGCCCAACGGTCAACGTCTGCCCGCCACCCCCGTTGGGGTTTGCCAACTCCACCCTACCCTTGATCGTAAAGTTCGCGTTCGAGGCGTCATTCACAGTCAGCTCATCGGAGGCATCCAGCACGCGGATGCGGGCTTTGGTTGTGGCAATGCCCGCGATATCCGGGATCTTCCAATTGAAGGTGTAGGGACCGACGCCGGTAACATCGATGCCCTGCGTTGGCTTCGCGTCCCCATCCACAAGGTCCTCCCACACCACTGTTCCGGCGTCCGCGTCGGTCGTGTACTCAAGGTTCACCGCTGTAATAGCGCCCTTCTTAGTCCAGGTAATGTCGTGAAGAGTTTCAACTTCCCAAGATTCAGTCCCTGTATTTGGCGCCGTGACGGTCAATGAACCGCGGATGCGAAAAGCCGTGCCTTCGAGGATGCTATTCGTATCGGCCGGATCCGAAATCCTCACCTTCGCATTGGTAGATAGAGCAGTTCCCAGCGCCCAGCTCTTGGTGCCGGTGTTGGGCACGATGCCGTCATTCGGCGTGCCGTCGTTCTCAGGCAGGTTCTGCCAGCCGCCGCCCAGGTCATACTCAAGCTTCACGTTGGCCGGAACACCCGCAACCGGCGTCGACCACTCGATCGGATAAGTCGTCTCAGCTACCCACACATCTCCCGCTGTTGGGTGGTCTAAGTCAAAACCAGCCAGAATCGAGCTGGTCGCATTCGCCGCATCCAGCACGTTCGTGTTCGCCGCATCCAATACGCGAATGCGCAAGGTGTCTTTCACGATCGTCTGGTTATTGGGGATATTCCAGGAATAAGTCTTGTTGCTGCCGGCGCCTGAGGGGGTTGTAGACACCAATGTCGCCCAATCAGTGCCGCTGTTGTTGGAGTATTCTAATTTAACAGTCGCTATAGAGCCGGTCGCGTTCCACTTGATCTCGTTGGCGTTGCTGCCCACGCGCCACTTGATACCGGTTGAGTCGTTCGGAACTACCATTTCGAGCCCACCCACGATCTGAAAGAGCCCGTTCGAAACCGCCGTAACCGCCCACGGATCGCCGGTCGGCAGCGTCGATAGCTTAATCTTCATGTTCTTGACCGACTGGATATTGTCCGGAATGCCGCTGGGCCAAGCTTGGCTGCCGTCATTGGGCGTACTGGCTAAGATCACGTTGGGATAGGTACTGCCGCTATCCGTCGAGTATTCGATCTTTACATCGGCTACATTGCTGCCGATCTGATCCCACGTAATCGTGTACGCACTACCGACAAGCAGTGCTTCATTGCCTGCAGGAGCCGTAACCGCCACATAAGGCTTAACGGTGAAAGCATTGGCCGATTCGGATTTAACCGTAGCATCATCGGCGTCCGAAATCCGCATCTTAGCGCCGATGGTCGCTAAGGTCGTCACAGGCGCATCTAAATCAAAGGCTTGCGGCCCGGCTTGGGCAGCGGTAGCCGTCACGAGATTCCACTGCGAGCCATCGAAATATTCGACGCGCACGGGGCCGATATCTCCGGCCACGCTCCAGGTCACGTTCATCGTGTCGCCTAAAGTGAAGATAAGACCGCTTGCGTTCGGATCCGGCGAGAGCATCGTGAGTTTTCCCTTAACCTGGAACGCGGGAGAAATCACGTCCGCCACCAGATTCGCGCCGGTCACTTTCACCTTCACGTTGCTGGATACGATGCTGGCGCTGGGTAAGTCCCATCCAAAGCTGTTGCCGGTTGGGTTCGGTGAAGCAACGCCTGAAGCGATCGATTGATAGGTGCCGTTGTTCACGTTATAGAAGAGATCCACATTGCCGATCGTGCCGTTGCGGTCCCAGACAATGTTGTGCTGGTCGCCGGCGATCCAAACGCTCGATCCTGTCGGAGCCGTAATCGAGGCGCTGCCCTTTACCGTGATATCCGAAACCGATTCATCAAAGACTAGGCTGTTCGCGGCATCTTCAACACGCACGCGGATATCGGTATCGATAATATCTAAAACGCTCCAATCGCAGCTAAAGGCTCCGCCTGAAACTGTATCGGTATCGCAATTGCCGCCCGGCATTTGAGTCCATGTCGAGCCGCCATTGGTCGAATAGAAGAGCTTCACGCCAGTGATGGGACCGAACACATCGCCGGTGATCGCATAGGGCACGCCGACCGTTAGTGTCTGCCCGCCATTAGGCGTGAGCAGTTCCAAACGGCCCTTAATCGTAAATTTAGCATTGGATGCATCGTTAACCGTCAGCTCATTAGCGGCATCCAGCACACGGACCTTGACCTTGGTCGACGTAATACCGGCCACATCCGGAATCTTCCAGTTGAAGGTGTAGGGACCGGCGCCGCTTATGTCAATGTTCTGTGTCGGCTGGCTGTCGGCATCGATGAGATCCTCCCACACAACCGTTCCGGCATCCGCATCCGTGGTGTATTCGAGGTTCGCAGCTGTGATGTTGCCCTTCTTAGTCCAGGTGATCGCATGGACGGTATTGATCTCCCAGGATTCGGTTCCTGTATTCGGCGCGGTCAGCGTCAAATCACCGCGGATCCTAAAGCCCGTTCCCTCTTGAATGCTGTCGACATCGGTCGGATCCGAAATGCGCACTTTAGCGTTTGTGGAGAGGATCGAACCGAGCGTCCAATTCTTTGTCGCCGAATTGGGCACGATACCGTCGTTCGGCGTGCCGTCGTTCTCGGGAAGAAGCTGCCAGCCCTGTCCATCGTCCAAGTTGTACTCGATCTTCACATTGCCCGGAACACCGGCGGTCGGTGTCGTCCACTCGATCGCGTAGCTGCTCTCTGCCACCCACACGTCACCCGCCGTCGGATGCGCGATGGTAAAGCCCGCTAGAATCGAGCTGTTCGCCGTCGCCGTGTCAATCACGTTCGAGTTGGCCGCGTCCGAAACACGGATCCGGAACGCGTCCTTCACGATCGTCTGGTTATTCGGAATATCCCAAGCATAGTTGTGCAGCCCAGGAGGACCTGAAGGCGTCGTGGAGATCAGGTTGTTCCATGGCCCGCCGGCTCCCGCATTCGAATACTCCAGCTTCACATTCGCGATCGAACCGGTCGCCGTCCATTCAATCAAGTTGTCCTGGCTGCCGACTCGCCACTTGATGCCGGTCGAGTCATTGGGCGTTGTCATCACCAACGCGCCGGTGATCTGAAACAGCCCGTTGGATACCGCTGTTACCGCCCAGGGATCCCCTGTCGGCAGCGTCGATAGCTTGATCTTCATGTTCTTGACCGCTTGGATATTGTCCGGAATGTTGCTCGGCCAAGCCTGCGTGCCGTCATTGGGCGTACTGGCTAAGATCACGTTGGGATAACTGCTGCCGCTGTCGGTCGAGTACTCGATCTTCACATCGGCGATATTGCTGCTGATCTTGTCCCACAAAATCGTGTACGCGCTGCCGACTACCAACGCTTCATCTCCGGCTGGAGCCGTAACCGCCACGTACGGTTTTACCAAGAAGGCGTTCACCGAAGTCGAACTGACCGTAGCGTCATCCGCATCGGAAATCCGGATCTTACCGCCATTCGTGGCTAAAGTTGTGATCGGAGTGTTTAAATCGAATGCCTGCGGCCCGGCCTGGGGAGCTGTCGCCGTCACGAGATTCCACTGGGAGCCATCGAAGTATTCGACGCGCACGGGGCCGATATCACCGGCCACGCTCCAGGTCACGTTCATCGTATCGCCTAAGGTGAAAATAAGTCCGCTTGCGTTCGGGTCGGGCGTCTGCAGCGTCAGCTTGCCCTTGACTTGAAACGCGGGTGAGATCACATCCGCAATGAGATTCGCGCCGGTTATCTTCACCTTCACGTTGCCCGAAACAATCGCTGTAGTCGGCAGATCCCAACCATAGCTGTTGCCTGTCGGGTCAGGGCTAGCCACACCGGTTGCTATCGTCTGGTACGTGCCGTTGTTCACGTTGTAGTAAAGATCCACGTTGCCGATCGTGCCGTTGCGGTCCCAAACAATGTTGTGCTGAGCCCCTGCGATCCATATGCTCGTTCCAGTCGGAGCCGTTATCGAAGCGCTGCCCTTAATGGAAAATGTACTTGTCGATACATCCAGCACAAGCGGATTGGCGTTATCTGAAACACGGACCTTGAGGTTTGAGCCTAATTTATCAGGCACGCTCCACGAGCAGCTGAACGCGCCGGTCGAAACGGTTACTACGCCGGAAACGCCACAGCCTTCAGCCACGAAATCATAACTGGAACCGCCATTGGTCGAGTATTCAACCTTAACCGCGCTGATCGGCCCGAACACCGTGCCGTCGATTGTGTAGAGATCGCCAACAGCCAAGGTCTGCCCGCCGTTTGGATTCGACAGCTCCACACGGCCTTTGATCGTGAATTTGACATTGGAGGCATCATTGACCGTCAACTCATTGGCGGCATCCAGCACACGGACTTTTACCTTGGTCGATGTGATACCCGCGATGTCCGGGATCTTCCAGTTGAAGGCATATGGGCCGGCGCCGCTCACGTCGATACCTTGGGTCGGCTTGGCATCGCCATCCACCAAGTCTTCCCACACAACCGTTCCGGCATCGGCATCCGTGGTGTATTCAAGATTAACGGCTGTGATCGCACCCTTCTTCGTCCAGGTAATATCGTGCAAAGTGGCGATTTCCCAGGATTCCGCACCCGTATTTGGCGCGGTCAGGGTTAGAGAACCACGGATAAGGAAGGCGGTGCCTTCAAAATTGCTGTCCGAATCCGCCGGATCAGAGATACGAACCTTAGCGTTCGTCGAAAGCGTCGTGCCTAATGTCCAGCTCTTTGCCCCCGAGTTAGGCACAATACCATCGTTCGGAGTCCCGTCGTTCTCGGGAAGAAGCTGCCAGCCTTGCCCGTCATCCAGGTTGTACTCGATCTTCACGTTGCCCGGAACACCGGCGGTCGGCGTAGACCATTCAATGGAGTAGGATGTTTCCGCAACCCACACATCTCCAGCTGTCGGGTGCACAAGCGTAAAGCCCGCTAGAATCGAGCTGTTCGCCGTTGCCGTGTCAACCACGTTCGAGTTGGCCGCGTCCGAAACACGGATCCGGAATGTGTCCTTTACAATCGTCTGGTTATTCGGGATATCCCAAGCATAGTTGTGCAGCCCAGGAGGACCTGAAGGCGTCGTAGAGATCAGATTGTTCCACGGCCCGCCGGCTCCCGCATTCGAATACTCCAGCTTCACATTCGCGATGGAACCGGTCGCCGTCCATTCAATCAAGTTGTCTTGGCTGCCGACGCGCCACTTGATGCCGGTCGAGTCATTGGGCGTCGTCATCACCAACGCGCCGGTGATCTGAAACAGCCCGTTGGATACCGCCGTGACAGCCCACGGATCATTGGTTGGCAGCGTCGAGATCTTGATCTTCATGTTCTTGACCGCTTGGATATTGTCCGGAATGTTGCTCGGCCAAGCTTGGCTGCCGTCATTGGGCGTGTTGGCTAGGATCACGTTGGGATAACTGCTGCCGCTATCGGTCGAGTACTCGATCTTCACATCGGCGATATTGCTGCTGATCTTGTCCCACAAAATCGTGTACGCGCTGCCGACTACCAACGCCTCATCGCCGGCTGGAGCCGTAACCGCTAGGTAGGGCTTAACGGTGAAAGCATTCACCGATTCGGATTTGACCGTGCCGTCATCGGCATCCGAAATACGCATCTTGGCGCCAATCGTCGCCAGTTCGGTAACCGGCGCATCCAGGTCAAAAGGATAAGGGCCTGCCTGTGGAGCGGTCGCCGTTACCAAGTTCCACTGGGAGCCATCAAAGTATTCGACGCGCACGGGGCCGATATCACCGGCCACGCTCCAGGTCACGTTCATCGTGTCGCCCAGTGTAAAGACCAGGCCGCTTGCGGCCGGATCGGGCGTCAACATCGTGATCTTGCCCTTAACCTGGAACGCGGGTGAAATCACATCCGCCACCAGATTCGAGCCGGTTACCTTCACCTTTACGTTGCCAGAAACAATGGCTGTAGTCGGCAGATCCCATGGAAAGCTGTTGCCTGTCGGGCTCGGGCTGGCCACACCGGTCGCTATCGTCTGGTACGTGCCGTTGTTCACGTTGTAGTAAAGGTCCACGTTGCCGATGGTGCCGTTGCGGTCCCAAACAATATTGGACTGCACGCCGGCTATCCAAACGCTGCTGCCGGTCGGCGCGGTGATTGTGGCCGAGCCCTTAACCGTGTTGTCTGCGGCCGATTCATCAAAGACCAAGCTGTTCGCGGCATCTTCAACACGCACGCGGATATCGGTGTCGATGATGTCCAAAACGCTCCAATCGCAGCTAAAGGCTCCCCCTGAAACCGTATCCGTATCGCAGTTGCCTCCAGGCATCTGCGTCCAGGTCGATCCGCCGTTCGTTGAGTAATAAAGCTTCACACCCGTGATCGGGCCGTACACGTTGCCCGTAATGGTATAAGGCACGCCGACCGTCATTGTCTGGCCGCCATCGGGGGTGAGCAATTCCACGCGACCCTTAATCGTGAACTTGGTGTTGGACGCGTCGTTGACCGTCAGCTCATTGGCGGCATCCAGAACGCGGACTTTTACCTTGGTAGAGGTGATGCCCGCGATGTCCGGGATCTTCCAGTTGAAGGTGTACGGGCCGGCACCGCTGACATCAATGTTCTGAGTCGGATTACTGTCGCCATCGATGAGATCCTCCCACACGACCGTTCCGGCATCCGCGTCCGTGGTGTATTCAAGGTTAACGGCTGTGATCGCGCCCTTCTTCGTCCAGGTGATGTCATGCAGCGTGTTGACCTCCCACGATTCGCTGCCTGTGTTCGGAGCCGTGACGGTCAAAGAACCGCGAATCTGGAACCCGGTTCCCGGAAAGAGACTGTCCGCATCGCTCGGGTCGGTAATCCGAACCTGCGCATTCGTCGACAAAGTCGTTCCCAGCGTCCAGCTCTTGTTCCCAGAGTTAGGCACAATACCGTCGTTCGGAGTCCCGTCGTTCTCGGGTAAGAGCTTCCAGCCCTGCGCATCATCCAGGTTGTACTCGATCTTCACGTTTCCAGGAACACCCGCTGTGGGGGTGGTCCACTCAATGGAGTAGGACGTTTCCGCAACCCACACGTCGCCCGCTGTCGGGTGATCCAAATCAAAACCAGCCAGAATCGAGCTGTTCGCCGTTGCCGTGTCGATGACGCTTGAGTTAGCCGCGTCCGAGGCCCGGAGGCGGAAGTTATCTTTCACTATCGTAAAGTTGTTCGGAATATCCCACTCATAGTTGTGCAGCCCGGGAGAGTTGGATGGCGCCGAACCGATGAGGGTCGTCCACGGCCCGCCGGCTCCCGCGGTTGCATATTCCAATTTAACGTTGATGATGGAACCGGTCGCCGTCCATTCAATCGCGTTGTCCTGGCTGCCGACGCGCCACTTGATGCCGGTCGAGTCGTTCGGCGTTGTCATCACCACCGCGCCGATGATCTGAAACAGCCCGTTGGAAAATGCCGATACAGCCCAGGGGTCGGATGTCGGAAGCGAGCGGATGCGAATCTTCATATTCTTGACCGCTTGAATATTGTCCGGAATATTGCCGGCCCAAGCTTGAGTGCCATCGTTTGCCGTGGAAGCGGTAATTTGGTTCGGATAGGAGCCGCCGCTGTCGGTAGAATAGAAAATATCCACATCCAGCACGTTTGTGCCTTTCTTATTCCAGGTAATGGTGAAGGGGCTTCCGACTACCAGCGCTTCATCGCCGACAGGATTGCTTACGGCAAGCAGCGGCTTCACCGTGAAGGCATTGATGGAGACCGCGCTTACTGAGGCTTCATCGGCATCCGAAATCCGCACCTTGGCCCCGGCGGTGGCCTCTTCCGGGAAATTCGTCGTAGTGGCATCCATCGTAAAACCGTATGGGCCGTTTTGCGCAGCGGTGTTGGTGATGGTCACCCAATCGGTACCGTTCTTCGTGTACTCCACCTTGACATTACCGATGTCGCCCTTAGCGGTCCAGGCCATGTTCATCGTGTCGCTGAGGGTGTAGGACAGGCCTACCCCATTCGGATCCGGCGTCAGCAAGATCAATTTACCTTTAACCTGAAATGCGGGCGAAATGATAGCTGCGGCCACATTCGCGCCGGTCAGCCTAACCTTGACGTTGGACGATACGATCGCTCCCCCTGATCCATCCGGCAGAGGCCAGTCGTACGTGTTATTGGTAGCATTGGGCGAGGCGATACCGGTTGCAATCGACCCCCATGTCCCGTCGTTTACCGAGTAATGAAAGTCGACGTTTCCAATGGAGCCTGTGCGATCCCATACGATCTGGTGCGTATCACCGGATATCCACACGCTTGAACCGTTAGGCGCCGTTACCGCTGCGGTGCCTTTGATGGTAAAGGTGTTGGTCGATTCATCCCAGATGTTGGGATTGTTCGCATCCCGCATCCGCACGCGCAGATTGGAGCCGATGGCATCCGGGACCGACCACACAAGCGGCTGCGCGTAATTGGCCGCAACCGTGCCGATGCTGTTACCGCCAGGATAGGTGCCGCCACCTAAAACTCCACCCGTAGTCGAATAGTGGAACTCAACATTGGCGATGAGGCCTGTATAGCCCCAGGTGATGTTGTAGGTTGATGGAGGACCGACGACCATCGTGATGCTTGAAGCATCTGGTGTCAGCAGACTAACGGTTCCCTTGACTTCGAATGCACTGTTGGATGAATCGACAGCCAAAGCATTGCCGTTATCCGTGACGCGGACAAGGCCCGTAAAACCGGTCGTTCCATTGCCTGAAAGAGCGGTCGAGCCGGCCGCAAGCGGCCAGTTCCAGGTGTATTCGGTTCCGCCGGCCGCTCCGCTGACATCCAGCGTTCCGACCAGAGATGTCCAATCGCTCCCATTGTTGTGCGAATACTCGATCTTGGCCGATGTGATGTTGCCGTATTTCAGAAATTTAATATCCTGTGCCGTTCCCACCGTCCAGGACTCGGTGCCCGCATTCGGCGACGTCACATCGAACCGGCCTCGGATCACAAACGGCGAACCGCTTCCGCTGTCCACCGCATTCGCGTTCAGCGGCTCAAACTGGGAGATCTTGATGCGACAGTTAGTCGATAGCGTGCCCCCCGGAATCGGAGACCAGTTAAAAGTTCCATTGTTGGGCGCGTTCGTGGTGATCGTGGTGTAGGAACTGTCGTTAGTCGTGTATTCAAGCTTCACCTTGGTGATGCCGGTGATCGTTCCTGGATCCCAAGTAATATTGGTGCTGCCCTCGGCCACAACCACCGCTCCGTTTTCAGGAGCCGTGATGTTGAAACCACCGATCAGCGAAAAATCAGCGGTCGAGGCGTCGTACACGACCGATTCGTTAGAGGCATCGGTAACCTTGACACGCGCGGTATTTGTTACCCCCTGCTGGCCTGCCCATGGAAATGCCAGCTGCGCCGAGCCGCTGCCTCCGGTCTGTCCTACCGTACCCAGCAAAGTCGGATAGCCGTCGCCGCCGCTGTTGCGATCTAGATATACTTTCACGCTCGCGATCGACCCAACGAAGTTCCAAGTGATGTTCTGCGAAGAATTAATAGCCCAGTTCTCGCTGCCTGTCGGATCGGTAAGGATCAGATCTCCAACAATGTGAAAGATGGGCGAATAACCAATGACATTGGCATTCGCCGGCGTGCTGGCATCCGTAATGCGGATCTGTACGTTCTGGCTGATGGCATTGGGAACATTGTTCCAGGTGTATGTTGTGCCTTGAGCGTTCGGAACGGCTGTAGCGCCCGCTATCTGCTGGTAGGCCCCACCGTCAACGCTGTAATCCAGATCAACGTTTGTGATCCGGGTTCCTGTGGTGCTCCAGCGGATCGGCTGCGTCGTTCCCGCCACCACTACGTCCGTGTTTAAGAATGGCTGCGTCGCAGTGATCACGGGGCGAATCGAAAATATGGGAGAAACAATGCTATGCGAGAGATTGTTCGCGTCAGAAATACGGATGTAGCAATCCTCGGCTTTCTCATCCGCCACTCCGGCGGCCCAGGTGTACTCGTTGGCGCCATCTCCGTGCCCGCTGTCGCTTGCAACGACAAGCGTGTAGGGGTCGGTTCCGCACTTGTACTCAACTTGCACATCGGTGATCGCGCCGCTTGCGGTCCATTTGACCTTGCGCGTGGTCTCCCCTACATTCCAGACTTCACTTGCGGTCGGACCGGTTACGGCGGTAAAGGCGGGCTTCACTTTATAGGCGCTTGCGGACACCGTACTGATGTCGGAGGCAAAGCTCGCGCTTTCTACCTTAACGCGCGCGTTCTCCGAGACAGCGAGCTTGGGGATAGACCAGTTGTAACTATTGACGCACGTGCCGGGCGCGGTGCAGTTGGTGATGGGGCCTGCGATGAAAGTAAATGGTCCGGCTGATCCGACAGCGGTCGAATAATAGACGTTTACCGTTCCTACGTAGCCGCTTGTCGTCCACGTAACGTTCTGGCTCGTATTCGCGTACCACACCTGAGAACCATCATTCGGCACCGCCAGCGCGAGCTTGCCCTTGAGCGTAAACGCATTGGCTGAATTGACGCCCATCGTGCCATCGCTTGCCAGCTGCAAGCGCACTTTCATCGTCGTGTTCTTTTCGGTGCTCGCGATAACGCTATCGGCCATAGTCCAGGTTTGCGAGCCGCTTCCAGAATCAACACCTGTCGCGACGTTATTCACAAACGTCGTGCCGTCCAGCGCATACTTGATGTCAATATTACCCATCGAAGCGCCGACGCGCGACCATTGAATGACAGCGGCCGCATCGCCCACTTCCCAGGTGATCCCTCCGGCATTCGGTTGTGTAAGCGTCAGTTTCTGTATCTTGAACGTTCCACTTTCTCCTGCTACCCCCGTGGTCAGGTCAGGATAAGCCGGCACGTAGACTTTAATGCGGCAAGTCTCGGCTGTCTCATCGGGGATGCTGAGCCAATCCCACTCTTCCAACGCCGGATCCAAATTCGTTGCCAGGACAAGCCCTGGCGGATAGCTGCTACCGGTATCCTTGGAGAGCCCGATACTCACATTACCGTGCTTCGTGCCGATGCTGCCGTGAGCCTCCCACTCAATCTTCTTGGTATTACCGACCAGAAGCGAGACCCCCGCCTGCGGCTGGGTAACGACAAGGGCGCCTTTTACCTGAAACGGGTTCGTCGATATGTCGAATACGTTCGATGGATTCACGTAGTCTTCCACTTTAACCTTGATGTCATCGCTGATGGCACCATCGGGGATCGGCCAGGGATAAGAACAAGGCGGGTCCGCCACGCATCCGGATACAGCCATATCATTCGTGATCTGAACCCAGGTTGGACTCGTCGAGTTAATCGTGTACCAGATATCGACGTTGGTAACGCCGCTATTTCCGCCAACCGTCCAGGTGATGTCATGCGATTCATCGACACGCCAAAGCTCGGTTCCGGTATCCGGCGAAGTGATATCGATGGATGGGACGATGGCGAAATAGTTGTCCGCTGGGTTGGGGACCTCATCCATAACCTCATCGAGCGTGTCGTTGGCCTTGCGGATCTTAATACGCGCGGTCGTACCTTGAGTCGTGGCGGGAGGAAGGGTCCAGTCGTAACAGGTTTTGCCGCTTGCGCAAGGTAGCGGGCTGGGGTTGCTCGTATCGCTCATCTCGCAGCCGTTTGAGCCATTCCCTGCGTAACCGGCATTGTTGGCGATCACGCTCGTGTAACTGCCCACGCCTACTTTGTAGAAGATGTCCACATTACCGACCGTTCCCGTTGTCGCCCACTGAATCGTGCGACAGCGCCCCACAGGCCACTGCACACTGGTTGCCGGCTTCTCGGCGGCAATGTTAGGCCTGATTTCAAAATCAGCATTCGACGTATCGTAAGTATTCGCCGCGTCGCTTTCATCCTCAATCTTTATGCGAAGCGTCTTATACGGCAAATCGGGCAACCCATTGCCGCCTGGATTCCAGGAATACACGGTGGTGCTGCCAGGGGTGCTCGTGCCGCATGTGACGCCTGTGGCGATCGAATTGGAATAGCCGCCGGTGCCGCTGGCGATGTCATATTTCAAGGCGCACGTGCCCATATCGCCCCAATACTTCCAGCTGATCTCTTTTGTCGTATCGCCGATGCTCCAAACCTCGGTGCCGTTGGGCGCTTGAATTTCCAATTTACCTTTGATTTCAAAATCCACATTTGAGGTGTCGTAATTCCTTGCAGATAGCGCGGTGTTAGTCAGCTTGATGCGCACTTGCGCATCGATGATGCTGGTGCTGTCGATGAGGTACGGAACCGTCCAATCGCAGCTGTGCGTATTGTTCGTCGTAACGCCGTCGCCGATATTGGCGGTGGAACCGCTGCATGTGAGATTCTCTGTCGACCAGGTGCCGCCGCTGTCGCGCGAGATCTTAAGCTCGCGCGCCTGAGCCTCCATGCCGTCGGCGTGTTCCCAGCTAATGTTGTACACATCACCCACGCGCAGGATGATGGCAGTATTGGGGGTCACGAGATTGACAGGCGGAAATTCCATCATGAACACCGATGGGATAGCCGCCACAGCATTGGATGCCCGCGTAAGGACATAGCTCGTCACGCCGGTGCCCTGCTGCACCTTGGCGCGCACCAACCCATCGTCCAGATGCGTGCTTGTCGTAGTGGTCCCGGCGGAGGTGGTGTGCCAGGCGATTACGCGTGCCTCGTCATAATCAACAGCGGAGTTGTAGGTGTAAGTGCTTGTCGCAGCCGGCAGCTGTGTGGTCAAGCGCGTTTTCTCCGTCGTTGATTCGTTCGTGAATTCAATCAGATGCCAGGTGCCGTTGACGTTGCTGGTATTGACATTACGGCGAAATTCCAGCTCATCCGCATCCTTGATGTACCCATCCACCAAATAGTTAGACTCAACTCCACCCACGTTGCCTGGGCTGATCGTTGTTAAGAGAAGCGCCTTGCTTAGATTTGCGATGGGGCCTGCGGGAGTAACATCCAGATCCAAATCTACGACCAACAACGTTCCGTCATCAGATGTTTCGGTAGCCGCATTCACGCTGTTATTGATATTGAATGGCCCCTTGCGTACGCTCACATCTTGATCAAACACGATCACCTGGTAGGAGATATCGTTGTGGTATCCCGTTCCCAACTCGGTCCGGCTCAGCGTCAGCACATTGTTCGCCGTCATTTCGGCCGTGTAGTTGTTTTTTTCGTCGTGGGTGGTTTGACTGACGTGGCGGAACGATCGCCAGGTGATGATCGGGATCGTCTTGGTGACATCTACGGTCTGGGGTAGAGTGATGGTCTTTGACAGCTGCGTCTCGGATACCGTGGTAAGTCCGGATATCACAGTAACACCAGACACGAACTCCACCACCTGATACTCGATGTTTCCGGCGCCGGCGACGATCCGCGAGACAAGTAGGTGGGTTGGGTCATCAACGGAAATAGCCACATCCGTCACCGGGTTGAACGAACTGGCATTACTCTTGGACATCAGCACGAACGTCTTGTTGATGTCAAGCGAGACGCCACCCAGCACCCCGCTCAGATCGATTGACTCAACCTCGGCTGTCCCTGATAGTGTGTAGCTTCCATGGATAATGCGCTTGACCTGGTAGGCTTCCACATGAGAAGGATACATCCCGAAGGCCATCAAGACAGCCAAACCACCCCAGGCAACAACCTGCGCCCTAAGCGAATTTCTGCGACGCGGTTTTATTGACAATCCCTTAGTAGCAGCGCTCATTCCTCAGAGCCTCCCGTGGATGTCAGGCCGGCCGGTTTCTTTTTTACGAATGTAATTTTCTTGGCTTCGGTTTTAAGGATAACGCGGTTGCCCTCTGGATCCTTGCGGTAGGTTTGTTGAAAAAGCACCTCGATCGTGTCGCCCTGAGCGAGTTGCGACAAGCTCTTGATGCGGTCCAGTTTCATGCCTTCTGAAAACGGCAACAGCATCTCCATCGAAGAGCCGGCGGTCTGCTCGTATTCAACGCCTATAGACCGCTTGCTTATTCCTGAGACTGTTCCGGTCACCTTCTTGGTATCCACAAAGAGCGGCTCTTCTTCCTTTGCCGCGGTCGGCACTTTAGACGCCGAGTTCGCAAGCGCCTTCGGCTGGATGGCATCGGCAGATACCTGTTGGTTCTGCATCGGAGTGAGCGCCGCTAGGACAAACAGCAGCGTGACGAACCCTCTCCAGATTCTCATCCATTTGAGTCGTCGATAAAGCGTGTTCATTAGACCCCCGGGCCTTGGGCGTCAAACGGACGCTGCAAAATGCCGACAAATGAAAAATTCTCAGGCGACTTGCCGCGCAGGTGCCGCGTCATCACGCCGCGCATCGTGTTGCTGCGCCACTCGCCGCGCCAGGAAACGGCCTCGCCTTTAGTGTTGGTCTGCATGGCTTCCCATGTCACCGTTCCATCTAAATGCGGCGGACCCGTGCGCATCGACACGCTTGAGAAACCTAGCCCGACGAGCGCCTCCGAGGACACTTGTTTATCCGCCGTAAAGGTCAGCCGGTCCTGCGCAACAGGCGACGCGGACCCTGCGGCTGTGGGCATTAAGCGTATATCCCATTCGGTAGCTGTGAGCTGCGCCGGAGCTGAAGATGACGACTCAAAACCAGCGAACACGCCGCGCGTCTTAAACAAGGATTCGTTTTCCTTAGCTAACGTTCCAAGCGTCTCTTCTAACGACCCCAAGCGATTTTGAACCGCCACAGTCAAGCTCAGCAGCACAACGGCAGCGCCGGTTGCCCAGGCCGCGCGAGCCGGCCGCAGCGAAAACTTGCGCGTCGGGCGCTCGCTTACCTGAGGCTGCTTGCTAGGTAGGGCCGCCGGCTCGGAGGTAGGCAGGCCTTGCGCGGCCTTGATCCGCGAGCGGATTTGGGCCACGAATGCCTCCGAGCCTAGAATGCGTTGCTCCAAATTGTGTTCCAATCGATCCATCGTTTCGGGTTCGATCTGGTTCAAAAATGCGTCATAGCCCGCCGGCAAAAGCGAAAGCACCTCGGTGATCCCGCTTGCCATCTCTTTGGCATTGTCTCGGCTTTCCATATCAAGGTAAGCTTCGCAGCTGCTGTAAGGATAAGTAACGAACTCGCGCGAAAGACCGATGCGCGCCGGCAGGCTATGGATATACGCCGTTACGTCCAGCAGATAGGCGTCTTTCTCCATCAATACCGTTCTAAAGCGATCCTGAAATAAATGGCCGCTTCGGTTATAGCGGCGATTGAAATACTTGGTATAGCGTGTGGTAACGTCGTGCATAAGCCCTGAAATGTTGCTGTGCGCTCCAAGCTCAAGACACAGGTGGACTTGATCCGGAAGCAAGCAATACGCGAAGGCTTCAACGCCATAACGCGCCTTGTACTCGAAAAATAACCGCAGGTAGGCGAAATAGTCTTCCTGGTCGCGAAAAAGTGTGCGCGTCTGATCCCCGCCGCGCGAGGTCACGTAATATAAGACGCCCTGCAAATTGAGTCTAGGCAGTCTAGGCATTGATCATGTGCCTGGCACCCTTAACCGTGCCAGGTTCTCCGTATGTCCGCCGCACCAATACAGGCGCCATTTCCAGCTTGAGTACCTGGCACGCAAGCGCGTGTGCCTGGCACTTGAGCTCAGAGACAATAAAACCCAGGCCGCGGTCCAGCCTGGGATAGAGTCCCATCGTCATGGGCTTAGCCGTTTGGTTCACGCACGCTTGTGGGTGCATCTACAGCCTCGCTGACGAAAAAAGCCGCCCTCGAAAAATGAGAGGACGGCAACCGTTGCACTGGTAACCCGGCTACCCCTGCATCGATCCGCCAGAATTGCTTGCTTGCGCGATCGAGCCTTAGGGCCCGTGGCTTTGCGTCCTATCCTTTTCGGATAGTTTGCGTTTCGCAGTCTTTCAAATTGTCAAACAAACAGCACGTCAATACGTCTTGCACGAACTCTATGAATCAAGCCTACCTGACGACGAGCATCGCTGTCAAATTTATCGCTATCGCGGGCATGCCTTTAAGAAAGCGCTACCTCACTTTTTCCAGCAGCGAAATCACCGATTCGGCTTTGCGCAGATCCGCTTCTTTGTGTGTCAAAAGTTCTTTCAAGTCGGCGACCATTTTCTTGGAACCGTTCAGTTCGCGCTCCATAGTTTGCCGCGTCAGACGCAACTCTTGAAGCTCATCCAAAGCGCGCTTTAAGTCAGCCTGCGTTTCGGTAAGCATCGCGGCGGCCTCCGCCACACGATCGCCTCGTCCGGCTGATTCGCTCTTGAGCGCGGCAAGCTCCCGATCGCCTTTGGCGGCATCATCTTTGGCGAGCGCAAAATCGGCTCGCAGTTTCGTGAGTTCCTGGTATCGCTCGCGAATCGTAGCTGCCAGTTGATCCCGCTCGCTCGTTAGTTGAACGCGCTCGGTCGTCACGCGATCGCGCTCAGCCGACAGCTGCTTGAGCTCTTGTTCAAGGCCGCTCAACTTTTCGGCAAGCGCGGCGGACGCGTCATTCAAGTTATTGATTTTTTGCTGCGCCTGCTTGAGCTCTTTAGCGGCACTGGCCTGCCCTTGACTCGTACGGTTCTGGGACAAAGCCATGTCCTGCTGGAGCGCAAGCAGAGCCTGCTCTTTCGATTTCAGCCCCTCAGCGGCTTTAGCATGATCCGCTTGCGCCTGATCTCGCTCGTGTTGGGTTGTAGACAAAATAGCCTTTAGGTCTGTTATTTCCTTCTTTTGCTTGGCGAGTGTTTCTTCGTACTGCGTCAATCCTCTCTCTCTGGCAACCAAATGCTCGTTCAGGTTTTTCACGTCTTCTTGTTTATTTTTCAGATCGGCCTGCGTGGATTTCAATTGCTCTGTCAACTGAGCCTTTTCGCTCTTAAGCGCCTCTTGCGCGGCAGTCAGTTCTTTGGCAGCTTCAGCCTTATCCTGTTTTATTCGATCCTGAAACAGAGCCGTATCTTGCTGAAGCGCAAGCAAGGCTTGTTCTTTGGCGCTGAGACGCTCTTTGAGATTCGCATCCTCTTCTTGTTTGGTTTTTAACTGGACTTGTACCGATTTTAGCTGCTCTGTCAGCTGAGCCTTTTCGCTCTTAAGCGCTTGTTGGGCTTGAGTCAGCTCCTTTGCGGCGTTGGTGCGATCCTGATTCGCGCGATCTTGCGACTGCGCCATGTCCTGCTGGAGCGCAAGCAGAGCCTGCTCTTTCGATTTCAGACCCTCCGCGGCTTTGGCATGATCCGCTCGGGCAGTTTCCCATTCCTGCTGCGTCTTCGATAAACTAGCTTTCAGATCCGCTAGCTCTTTCTTTTGCTCAGACAACTTTTCTTCCGACTGTTTCAGTCCCTTGTCGCTTACGGCCAAACGCTCTTTCAGGTTCGCCGCCTCTTCCTGCCTGCCCTTTAGCTCGGCATGTGTGGATTTCAATTGCTCCGATAACTGAGACGTTTCATTTTTGAGAGTTTGTTGGGTCTGCGTCAACTCTTTCGCAGCGCTGGCGCGATCCTGATTCATCTGATTTTGCGACTGCGCCATGTCCTGCTGGAGCTGCAAAAGCGCCTGCTCCTTGGCTTTCAGCGCTTCCATAGCCTTGGCGTGGTCCGCCTGCGCCGCTTCTCGCTCGTGCTGCGTCTTGGATAATCCTACCTCAAGGTCGACTATTATTTTTCCTTGTTCAGAAAGCTTGCCCTCGGTCTGATTGAGCCCTTCTTCCTTTGCGCTCAAGCGCTCTTTCACATTCGCCAGCTCATCATTTGCCGCATCGCGCGCATGGGCGGCGGCACCGAGTTGCGTTTTTAGCTCAGCCGCTGCTTGCTCTTGCTGGGCGATCTTATCCCGCGCCATTTGCAGCTGGCCGGCCATGGTCGCGTTAGTCTCGCGCAACGCGCCGTTTTCAGAGTGAAATTGCGTGGTCACTTGCTTGAATTCGGCGATCTGCGAGAGCGCTGTTTTCAGGTTCTCCTGCGAGGCTGAAAGATCATTGGCTGTCTTTGCCAGTTCCTTTTGCCGAGCCTCGCCCTCTTCACCCATGGCGCTCAGGCGGCCTTGGGTCTGCGCGAAATCCCGCTTGACGCGCTCAAGCTCGGCTTGCGTGGATTTTAATTGCTCTGCCAGCAGGGTCTTATCGTTCTTGAGCACTTGTTGCGCGTGATCCAGCTCTCCGACACGCTTTTGGAGGCTATCGATCGACTGTTGTTGCGCGGCCAGCTGCGTGCGGGCGCTCTCAAAGTCGCGCACCAGAGCGGCATTGGCTTGCTGCAGCGTGCCGCGCTCCGAGACGGCTCGGTCTAATCGCTGGCCGGTTTCGGTGCGTTCATCTTGCGCCGCCACGAGCTCTTTGCGGATTTGCTGCAGCTCGCGTTTGGTTTGTTCCAGATCCTGTTGCTTCGCCTGCCAGCCTTGAGCCTGACTTTCTAAATCGGACGATTCAGCTTCGGTCTGTTCCAGTCGCTCGCGCGTATTTTTGATCTCGTCTTGGGCCGCCTTCAGGTCATTGCGCGTCTCACCAAGCGCAATCTTAGTGTTCTGAAGCTCCTCTTGGCGGGCAGCGAGCTGCTCCCTGAGAGCGTCCATGTGTCCATCGGCCTGCGAAAGCTGCTCCTTAGCTTGGCTAAAAGATTGTTCTTTCGATTGAAAGCCGTCGGCCAGCCGCTTCGTTTCATCCTTATACCGGCGATTCTCGCGTTCCAGTTGCGCCACGCGCGATTTCAAGCTGGCGAGCTGATCCATACGATCTGACAGCAAATCAAGCGTCTCTTCCCAAACAGCGGAACCCGCTTTCGGCTTCTCAGGCGCGGCAAGAACTTCTGTAACGGGCTCACTCTGGAAATCATCAAACGAGCTCCGCTCGGCAGAACTATCCAGCGCAGCCGTCTCAGAAGCATCAACAGTTTGAGCTGTCAGAGGCAACGATGCGCTTGGCACAAAGGCAGAAACTCCGGAGCGCCGCCCCACAAAGGAGTAGTCTTTAGTCCCAGATTCCGATTTCTTGAGGTGGTACAGGCTCACAATACCGTTGATCGTCTCACCGTGCACTTCGCCGCGCCAGATCGCCACGCCGTCGCCGCCCTTTTTCTGCATACACTCCCATAAGAGCATCGCGCCTTCGGAGCTCTTTACCGTGACGCGCGCCGAAATATAGCCCTGCGACTCGAAGTAGCTTGAGTTGATCTTGCCGTCTTCGAAAACAAGCGTATCGGCAACACGCTCAGGCGTGCCGCTACCAGTGGGCATAGGTGAAAGTTCGACGCGCCAAGCGGTGCCATCCAAACTATCGCGGCCGATGCCTGTTTCAGAACCAAACGCGGCCACTGAGCTTGTATCCGCCGACTCCGGCTGGTTGAAACTGCCCATCAGCCGCTGATCCTCTGCCGCGGCCAACTCCCGCAAAACACCAAAAACCAACAGGATCCCCACAGCGATCATCAGATGCTTACGCATGCGGCGTCACTCCTGTTCCGGCACGATCTCTTTGACATAAATAAACGGATGCTCCAACAAATTGACCGTTCGCGGCGATGGAAGCACGTTCTGATTCGCGTCTCGCGAGATCAGCACAAGCGGCCGAAGCGGCGCTTCGCGGTGCACTTTCTGGACAACGCCGACCTCATTCGTGTTCAGACGAACGGCGCTGCCCGGCGGGTACAACGAAAATTCATCCACCAAAACCTTCACCGGCCGACGGTCGAACTGCTTATCCGAGCCGGCAATCAAAACCTTCAACGCCTCGGCAGGGCTCAACCGCCTGCGGTGAGGACGCGTGTGCGTCATCGCATCATAAACGTCGGCGACCGCGACGATGCGCGCGTATTCAGGAACAGCGGCATCGCGCAACCCATTCGGATAGCCGCTGCCGTCCAAACGCTCGTGGTGCGCTAGAACCGCTTCTCTAGCATCCGAAGAAAGCACGACACTTGCCTCGAAAAGCGTCGATGAAGCAACGGCGTGCGCTTCAAGTTGTCGCTTTTCAGATTCGGTCAACGGGCGTGGCGCAGCCGTCAACGTCTCGTGTGCTCCAACGATCCCCAGATCCGCAATGAGCCCGGCCATCCCAAGCTGCTGAACAACCGGTTGCGGGTAACCCAATCCTGTCGCGATAAAGGCGGAAAGAATAGCGACATTGACCGAATGGCCATACAAATAATGTTCCGGCATTTGGCGAGAAACCCAAGACAGCACCAATTCGCCTCGGCTGCCGGCTAAGAGCTTCGGCAGGCGATCAACCAACACAGCGGCTTCCGCCAAATCCGGCAACTGGTTCGCGCGCAGCTGCGAGCAAAGGGTGATGACGCAGCCAAGCAGATGGTCGTAAAAGACCGCTTCGGTTGAACCGGTTGGCTTAGCCGCTTCAGGCGCCAGCGGTTTAGGCGGTTGCGCCTGGGCAGGACGTGCCGGTGTCGCCGGGGTCACCGGCGACGCTCCGTGATCAGGCTGCCTTGACGGCGGCGCTTGCGGCTTGTCTTCGTTCAAGAAATCGGAAAATCGAACCATGAGTTCTCCGGCATTATAACCTAACTAAGAGCCCCTAACAAAATAGGGGCTCTAAACACCTGTACGGCTGCGCCGTTTTCTTTGAGCCAGCCGGTTGAGCGCATCCGCTAAGGAACCGAATTCATCGTCCGGCCAAGACTGCAGGCGGTGCGACGAGCGCCCGCGGGCCAGCGCCAAAGCCGCGCGCCGCAATTGAGCCAGCGGCCGCAAAATGTTCCAGTAAACAAAGATAGCCGTCAGCAACAATAAGGCAAGAACAGCGTAAAAAAGGAGTACCGCCTGCGCGCGAAAACGCTTCGGCCACGTTCCGGCTCGGTTGCTTAATACCTCAAGATCCATGAGCGTGGATTCCTCAAGAGCCTCCAAATCATGCTGCAGCTCGGATGAGCGGAGGGTGATCGTGTCCATCAAGGCGCTGGGAGCGCGCAAAATGCCATCGGGCGCCAACTCGAACAACTGCGTCACCGCTTCGCGCGTGGTTTCCCAGTTCCGTAGGGCGCTGCGCAATTGCTCTTCCTGCTGAGGGCTGGAATCGGGCAACCCCGTTTTCAACAGCGACAGCGCTTCCTGAATCAGCTGCATTTGCTGCACGAGAGCTTGATCGAAACTGCTGTCTCCTTGATTGTAGATTTGTGCATACGCCACCAATCGAACCACATGCGGCTCTAGCCCCCGCACTTGGTCTATCGCGCGGCTCTTACGCAGGACGCCTGCTACCTGCGCGCTTCCATATGAAGCGCTCATCAGCATCGAAAAAACGATGACCGCAATCGTAATCAAAGGAAGCCCCACACCGATCGCCACCTTTATCGCTAAACGGCGGCGGACCGTGCGTTTTACGCGAGGCCATAAACCTTTAGGCATGAGTATAAGGCCGGCTTAGACCGATAGCCCCTTCACTTCGTCCCCTACAAGGTTGGCGCTCACAACCGACTCTCGCCGGCCCATTCCAGAGAGCAAACAAATGTCACACAGCCGGTTGATGCGCCGAGGAATGCCGCCTGTCGACTCAAATATCGATTCAAACGCGTCGGCTTTAAATACCGTCTCAGGCGCGGCGTGGCCAGCGACGCGCAAACGATGAATAATATAGGCTTGCGCCTCAGAAGATGACATCGCCTCCAGCTTGCTTTTAATGCTGATGCGCTGCTCAAACGGTTTATTCCGGTTGATGAGTATCGATAATTCAGGCTGGCCGAACAAGAGCAGCGTGACAAGAAATCGATCTTTCCATTGGAAGTTCAGCAAAAGGCGCAACTCCTCAAAAACGTTCGCATCCTCAATAACGTGCGCCTCATCCACGACAACGACGGTATCTCTGCCCTCGCGCGCGTTATCTTGGATCATCTGCTCAAGGCTCATGAGCACGTCCGCCTTATTCGCGGGAGGCTTCGGCAGTCCAAGCTGAAACGTAATCATGCGCAGCAAATCCACATCATTCAAGCGCGGGTTGGCTACGTAAGCCCGGCGGTAACGCTCCTGATTCAGCTCTTGAAGCACAAGCTGCCCCACCACCGTTTTTCCACACCCGAAAACGCCGGTAAGAACGCCGCCGCCCTTGCGCTCGCGCACGCAATAAAGCATGCGGGCGCAGGCCTCCTGATGTTGCTCGGAGGCATAATAAAACTTAGGATCCGGCGTATTCTCAAAAGGCTTTTCGTGCAATCCCCAATAGGCCTCGTACATGCGTTAGTTTTGCACCGAAGAGGGCGTCGCCACGCGCGAATGCTCGCCAAGGCCGGTTATTTCTTGAGACACGATGTCTTGGTCGATAAGATCCGATTTGACTGCAAAGCCGTTGAGCAATGAAAGTTCGCACAGCCGGTTGATGCGCCGAGGAATGCCGCCGCTGGCTGTGTGGATAGCGGACAAGGCTTCATCGGTAAACACCCGACGTTTAGAACCGGCCACGCTCATCCGGTGGTGGATATAGGCGTACGTCTCGGTCGCGGTGAAAACATCCAAATGCCATTTAATGCTCAAGCGTTGCTCAAACTGCCGCAGCTCCTCTATTTTTCTATTCAACTCAGGCTGGCCGGAAAGGATCAGGGTCAATAAAAAGCGTTCGTCTGTTTGAAAGTTCAGCAGCATCCGAAGACCTTCCATGAGGCTTGGATCCTCAATCGCATGCGCTTCGTCCACGATCACGACAGTTTCTTTGCCTTCCTTATGGTTTTGGCCAAGACTCGTACGGATCTTATCCACCAGAACACTCGCCAATACCTCGCTTCGCGCCGAAGGCAGCCGTTCGACGCCCAAATCGTGAGCGATGGTGAGCAGCAGCTCCACATAGCTCAACTGCGGATGGGTGATCAACGCCACCTTATAGCGCTCGGCCGGAAGCTCGCGCAAAAGCGTATGGATCACTAATGTCTTGCCGCATCCGAAAACGCCTGTGAGCAGCGCCGCCCCGAGCCCCGCTGTAATGGTGTAATGTAGGCGCCCCAGCGCCTCTTCATGCTGCAAAGACCGATAAAGAAATCGCGGATCCGGAGTCGGATGAAACGGCCGCGCGGCTAACCCCCAATAAGACAGATACATCAGCGCATCGCAAGCGGCTGGCGCACCGCTCGAACGATGGTGCGCGCACGATCACTCGATAAATCCAAGATCTCAGGCCGCGATGCGGGACTGCCGTCCGGCAGCGTCTCTATGCGCACGACAGGCCCGAGAGGATTCGATGCGGAAAGCGAAACAATCTTGCCGATCTCTCCAGAGCTGAGTTGAACCCAGCTTTCTGGAGGAAAAATCGGCACAGAGCGCAGCAAACCGCGCAACAGCTCATCGCGGAACGCTGCCCTGTGATCTTGAATAACCGTGCGCATCGCTTCAGCGGGAATAAGCGCCCGGCGATGGGGCCGATCGTGGGTCAGCGCCTCATAAAGATCGAGCAATCCGATTAACTGCGCGTCCGGCCCAACGCTGTCGCCTGAAAGCCGTTGCGGATAGCCGCTGCCGTCAATGCGTTCGTGCTCTTGAAGAACGATTTCGCGCACGCTTGCCGGAACATCCGAACAGCGCTCCAACAGGCGGTGCCCTACCCAGGGATGCTCGCGCAGGCGAGCGAGTTGGCTGGCGCCCAAGACGCTTGGGCTTTCGGCTAGATCCATCAGCGTCACCATGCCGATATCATTCAGCAGGCCCGCTAAAGCCAGATCCGCCAGGCGGACAGGCTTTAATTCAAGCTCGCGGCCGACGCGAGCGCTCAAAATCGCAACGTTCACCCCATGCAGCGCGATCGAAAATACGGGACTTGATCGCATCCACAGCGGCAGCAGCGCTTCCCACTCTGAATCGATCGTCCGAACAAGACGCGTCGTGAGCGAGCCAAGCGTGCTCACAGAAAAGGGCTCGCCAACGCGCGCGCGCTCTAAGCACGCTTCGCATTCGTTGAGCAGCGACTCATACAATTGGGCACCCTCTTTCACAGCTTTATTCTCTTTTACTGCGGGCGATGGAGAAGGTGCTGGAGACCGGGGTGAAACGGGCACTTTTGGGCGTTCGTGTGGAACGCCGGGTGTATGGATGAGATCGCTGATTCGCACCATTGGTGATATTAAAAATACGTCTCAGACGACGTAGTGAAGTCAGTATAACGGAAGTCTAGGGAGGAGGCAATGAGCAATGCTAAAACGAAGCGGATTAGCGCTTTTTATTCAAGGAGAGTCGACGCTTTGTGGGTCGTCAGATTCCGGTTCGATATCCATCGAAAGCGTGTGGCGATATCCCACGCAGAACACCTCAACGCCCCAGACCACATAAAAGTGGCCCAATACCTTGTAAACCACCCGCTCAGCGCCTGTGTCGGGATCCATGTCTTTCGTCACGTAGACTTGCCTGGGCGATAGCGGATCCAAATTCCGGGCCCAGCGCACGGCATCATCCGTAGATGGCAGCGTAGTCTGAGCTTCGACGCGATAAGTGCAACGGCGGATGATGGTAGTCGCGCAGGGGCCTTCTGTAAGGCGTTCGGTAACGATGCAGTCGCGCTTTAAGTGATCGCGCGAGGTCAGATTTCTAACGAGGATTTCCCGCATGCCCGCTCCTGGCTGAAGTCCAGTTCGCACTGGAAACCTTCATCGAGCCGGTGCAGCTCGAAAGCGAGCATTACCAGGCGCAGTTTGGTGAGTTCGTCGTGAGTTTTCTTCCAAGAAGAGTAGAGGTCGAGGAAGCCATCCATGGTCGCTTGGAATTCTAAATGGCGTTCATAGGTGCGCAGGTCGCGCAGAAAGCGGCGAAAGCGCGCCTCGAGCAGCTCGGGAGCTGAGGCGGTCAATCTTTTGTTAATCGGGGTGACGCGTCGCTGAAACATTTTCATGCCTCCTCGCTGTCCCCCTTATCGCCTTCCGCGTCTTGCAACAAAGCCGAGAGGCTCATATCACAGAACTCGGCCGACTTCTCGTTTCGGGCTGAGGGACCCGCCTTACTTAATTCACACTTTATGTTACGTTTTAAAAATATCATATAAAAGATCATAACGTCAAGACTTTCTATAAATTAATCTCACTTTTTGCCGTCGAGGAATTACGATGCGGGTTTTAAAACACGTGCCCGCCTAACGCGAGGGGTATGCCGAGGGGCAAATTGCCGCAAAAGCGCACCGTTGGCACTCCTTTTCATTCGGTTTTGCTTGAAAGTTATTTTCTCTAATTCCCTGTGCTACAGTTAGTAACAACTCCTGAGCGCGCTCCATATCATCCGGATCAAAAACAACGGTTCCAATAAGCCCTGTTTCTAAAAAGCGCAGCTGCGATTCGGCAGGAAGCACCCCAAAGAGCCGCTGCCAAGCCAAAGCATAGATCAAAAGCTGGAAGGATTCGCGAGCTCGCTTATCCGCCTGCGCCTGCTGGCGAATATCAGAAGTCTTATAATCGATCATAACCGCATCGCTGCCGGCGCCATCTACGCGATCCCAGCGGCCGCTCACGAGAATATCCGGCTCAAGGGCAAATTTGAACCTTTCCTCTATAAGGCTTGGCTTTTCCGGGTGAGCCTGCTGATTTGCATAAAAACGGCTAAGCGCACCGCGCGCTTGAGCCAACCGTAAACTCTCATGTTCACGCGTCAGAAAACCCTCGGAGCTCCAATTGTTCTCAAGGACCGCGTGCAGATCGGCCTCGCTGACCGGATCGCCGCGAAGCGTCCTTTTAAAATATTCTTCAACCGCCTTATGAACGGCTGAACCGTAAATCACCCGATGATGCCGCATCACCGGCACACGCAGGATATGGCTGTACCGGTATTTAAGCGGACAGGTCAAGTAATCATCAGCGCCATGCGGATCCAACCGAAGCGGGCCGGGCGGTGTTTTTCGCGGCAAAACCGGAAGCGGTGTTTGCAAAGCCGAGCGCTCGATCAAGTCACGTGCCTGGACCTGGCGAGGCTTAACCGCTGAGCTGGGAATGTCCATGGCTTCCAATACAAACTGGCTCACCTTGCGCAGCGTCTTGCCGCCATAATGCGAAGCGGCGGTCAGGTGCAACGTCTCTTTGGCGCGCGTCATGCCGACATAGAACAAGCGTCTTTCTTCCTGCAAATGATAGTCGCCGGTGGGGAGGATATCCTTAATCAGCGGCTCAGGCAGCTCGATGGGATCACTTCGCCGAGCGCCTGGAAAGCGCCCCTGAATCAGCCCCACCATAAACACGATGCCGAACTCAAGCCCCTTGGCTTTATGCACGGTCAGGACATTGACGCGGTCCGCCCAGGCATCATCCAGCTCAACCGGCTCGTTACCCATGGCCTCAAAAAGCTCAAGGTGCTGGACAACCGTCAGCAACTCTCCACCCACCAGTTCTTCGAGGCGCCTGAGTTGATCGAAGAACTGTCCGACAGTCTGCAGTTGAGAGGCTTCCTCTAACGAGTCCACTCGGGACAGCGCCGCCAAAATTCCGCGATCCGAAAGCCATTGGTAAAGCACTTGGCCGGCCGAGCGAGAGCGCGCCATCTCCAATAAACGGCCGATGTCGCTCAGGAGGCTCTCAAGACACGCGCGACCGGCATCCGAAAAGGATAGTTCAGGCAGCTCGCCGCGCTGCATTTTGACCAATACCGATTTGAGGCTTTGATTAGTCCGCTTCGCGTGCGCCATGGAAGCGACTAAATCTTCCATGGGTGCTGCGTACAGCCGCGAGCTGGCTACATGGAACCAGCTCATGCTGTCTTCTGGGTCAGCCAGCGCCCGCAAGCAAGAAACCAGCATCTTGCTTTCGCCTCGCGCAAACAAGCCGCTTGAGCCGCTGAACTGCCAAGGCACGCCCAACACGTTCATGGCGCGCAAAAACAGATCCGCCTCGCGGTTGCCCCGAACGAGAATGGCAATTTCGCTCGGCCTGCGCGCGCCAGAGCTGATCAGCTCTCGGATGGTACGCGCGACCCAATCCGCCTCGCTAGAGGCGGTGTCAAAAGAGTGGAACTGCACCGACTCCTCGGGCGAGTCTTTAGCACGCATGGCCACAAGGCGCTTGTCGATTCCCTGTTTTACCTCCAAACGATCCGGGTCGTTGAACCGGATGAGCCGGTAGGAGCGGTCAAGTATCTCTTGGGTCGAACGAAAATTCTCCGTCAAAACGACAGAACGAGCGTCTGCGTAGTGCTCTAAAAATTTCAGCACGTTGCTGATAGCCGCCCCGCGCCATTTATAAATACTTTGATCGTCATCCGCGACGACCGTCACATGCGCGCCTTTCTGGGCCAAAAGCTGCAGCAAACGAAATTGGGCGAAGTTCGTGTCCTGAAACTCATCGACAAGGATGTAGCGGAAACGCTTACGCATAGATGACAAAACTTCGGGCTGCGATTCTAAAAGCGTAACCGCTAAACTGATTTGATCGCCAAAATCGAGCGCGTCCGCTTGGCGCAGCAGCTTCTGATAAGCGCCGTAGGCAAGCGCGGCTTCGCGTGTGCGCGCCAATTTCTCCAATTGGCTTGCGCTTTCGGCATCGGGCGCTACCTTAGACTCTTTGAGCTTAGCCAGCTCTGATTCGGCAAAGGCAAGCATGTCTTCGGCAGTGGCGAGCTCATCCTTGGCGCGCGCGAACACCGAAGATAAGGCGGACAAGTACCGCGTAGGATCGGTCAATGGCCGGTAGCGCTCAAGCGGCAGCTCAAAAACGTGCTCGCGTAAAAAAACATGCTGTTCAGCCTGCGAAAGCACCCGAGCGTTCGGGCTGACGCCGAGCGACAGAGCATGCTCGCGGATGAGCTGATCGCCGAACGCATGGAAGGTGCGGATCGCAACATCGACCAGCCCGTACGGCACCAATAAATCCACGCGCTCCTGCATTTGGCGCGCGGCCTTTTCGGAGAAAGTAAGGGCGAGTATTTGATCGGCGCGAACCTGGCCATGGATCAGCAGCCACGCGATACGGCGGGTGATAACCGTGGTCTTGCCCGTTCCCGCCCCGGCGATAATTAAGAGCGGGCCGGCTGCATGCGTAACCGCTTCGCGCTGGCGCGCGGTCAGCTCATCCAGCAAAGAAGGATTGCTTGTAGCTGTTAGAGAAGTGGCCGTCGATGTCGTCACTGTGCCGCTTGAGGCGTGACATGCGTGAAATCAAAAATAAAATCGACCGCCGATTTGGCTGTGTCGTCGGGGTTAAACTCGGTCCTTACCTTTGAGACGAACAGCTTAATTTGTTTGGCCGACCGGTTAGGCGCCCAAAACGCCACCAGCCCGTCATGCACCACGCCGGGATATAAATAGCCCGACTCGAACGCGGATTGCTTTAACAGCGCAAACGGCCCTTGCGATTTGGAGGTGACCATTCGGCCGACGGGAAGACTGAACCCAAAGTAACCCGGACGCGCGTCCTCGATCATTCCGCGCGTCACGTTGGATACCGGAGTTTTCGAATCTCCTAAAGCTGTGACATAGTCTAAGCCGATTGCGCTGAACTGATTGCCATGGTCGTCTACGAGCACAATATCGTGCAGGTCGATCAGTATACGGCCCGAGCTCTTATTGGCCGCTTTTAAATAAAAAACCAGATGTTCCGGATAATAAGGGTTCTTGCCCGCATAAGGCCCGAAAACCTCTTTATTGCTGAAGAAATCTTTCAGGTAGTCGGACGAAGCGTAGGTGACAGATATCTCGACATCCTTATCAGTCTTGGACTGTGTAAGGGGTTCGAGCCTGCCTTCCAGGCCGCGAGCAACCATGGTGGTATCCGCCATTTGGCCATGGGCGGCGCGCTCCAACAAAAGCGAACTCTTCTTTGACGCGCAACCAAACGTGCCCGCTGCCACTAATACCGCCAGGATTACCGTCACGCCACGCATTTGATGCCTCCCGGCTGTCGCCGTATTCTATCTCCACGTATCAAAAAGAATCCCTACTACTAATTTACACGTTTTTATATTTTTATAACGTCTATACACGCTCAAAAGGATCAAATAATTTTTTATGCTCCTCCAAGCAATAACGGTCTGTCATGCCGGCTAGATAATCGCACACGACCCGGTGCGAATCCTCGCCGCGATGCATGCGCGCGCGCGTATTCTTGGGTAGTTGCTCGGGCTGCTTCAGGTACAGCTCAAAGAGATCAGCCAAAATGCGTTTGGCTTTCTCGGCCATGCGAACGACGCGGTAATGATGGTAGAACTGATTCCATAAGAGCCGCTTCATGGGCGTTCGCAGCGCCAGCATTTCGTCGCTGAACCCGACCAAGCGCGCCTTGCAGGCGCGCACATCGGAAATTGTCCGAATGTTGTGCTTTTCAAGGCGCGCAAGCGTCGCGCGCGCAAGATCCCGCACTTGCCGGTCAATAAGCGCGCGAATGATTTGAAATTTACGCACTTCGGGATCAAGCCCAGGATGCGCCGATTCGACCGCATCCCTAACCTGGCGCCAGAGATCGAGCGTGTTCAGCTCTTCTTCCTTGAGTATGCCGGATGTCAGCCCATCGTCCAAATCGTGATTATCGTAAGCGATTTCATCACCGATATCGCAGAGCTGCCCTTCTAAAAGCGGCGAGCAATTGGGATCCAGCGCCACCTTAAGATCCGGCTGATCGTACGGCGTGCGGTGCTTATTAATGCATTCGCGCACTTCCCAGGTCAGGTTAAGGCCCTGAAACTGCGGGTAGCGATGCTCCAAAAGATCGACGATGCGCAACCCTTGAATGTTATGCTCGAACCCCCCGTAGCCTTCCATGAGGTCTCGTAGCGCGTATTCACCGGCGTGCCCAAACGGCGGATGGCCGATGTCATGCGCAAGCGAAACCACCTCCACCAAATCTTCGTTGAGGCGCAAAATACGCGCAAGCGAAACCGAAATCTGCGCCACTTCGATCGTATGCGTCAGCCGCGTGCGGTAATAATCGCCCTCATGATTCACGAAAACCTGGGTCTTATACTCTAATCGTCGAAAAGCGGTTGTATGAACAATCCTATCCCGATCGCGGCGATAGACGGTGCGAAATTCGTCCTCTTTTTCCGGGTGCTCTCGCCCGCGCGTATCGCGGCTTTTCATGGCGTAAGGCGCCAGGTACTGCTCCTCTCGCCGTTCAAGCTCTTCGCGGCTCGATAAAGAAGGCGCCGGCAGGCTTGTCTGAGTCATTTCGATTCTTTCAGAATGGCGTAAAGCTCTTCAAGCGACTGAGAGACGACTTTGGTATTAGCCAGCACCGGCATAAAATTAGTATCGCCATTCCAACGCGGCACAAGATGCAAGTGCAAGTGTCCGGGCACGCCGGCGCCGGCTGAGCGCCCAAGGTTCATGCCTAAATTAAAACCATGGGGACGCAGGCGCTTGGATAAGCGCTCAGCGAATGCCTTAGAGAGTTTCCAAATATCCATCCATTCGGCCGCCGTCAACGCATCGAGCGTACCGACATGACGAAGCGGCGCAAACATCAAGTGCCCATTGTTATACGGGTAGCGATTCAACAAGACAAATGCGCTTTTGGAGCGCTCCACGACCAAATGCTCCTTGTCGCGGGTAGAATTTTTGGCTACGCAGAAAAAGCAGCGGCCTTTTGGGTCTTTGGCGAGAAACGTGATGCGCCAAGGCGCCCAAAGACGGGCAAGATCGTTCTTAGGCGCCAACTGGCGCGATATCGCACGAGTTTTTGTTTTCATGCTCAAAGACTTGCTCTTCCCTGACGAAGCCATAAAGCGTCAACAACACGTCCCAATCTTGCGATTCCCATACCCACATGTTCACGGCCTTGGCGAGCAGCCGCGCGTTGACTTCCATTCCTAAGCGCGGCACAACTACCTTGCGCGAAGGTCGGGGCGTTTGAGCGCGGCAGAAAGCGTCGAACCGGCTGACCGCGTTCTCATCGACGCGCGCATCCATAACAGCCGCACACCAAGATTTGCCATCGGCCTCAGCCAACAAATAAACGCCAAAAGGCGCGCCTGCCGTATGCATACGGATGGTCCGAAATCGCGGCAAACGCCCTGTCTTTGAATCCAACAAGAGGATATCATCCTGAAACCGACCGAAAAGCAGCGCCACCTGGTCGGCAAAAGAAAGCTCTCTTTGCTCCATCCATTGCTTCCAGAAACTGGACAAAAAGGCGGAAAAACGCGCGCGAACAGCTGCCTCATCCGGAAGTCCGGCGCCGCGCTGGGCCAAAACAACGCTGCTCAACCAACAGCGCAGCACAGGATCCTGGATAAACCAGCAGGTGCCGCGCCGTTCGACCAGGTCTTGCTCGACCAACACCTGCAGCATCTCAGACAGGCCCGCCTTTGTGGCGCGCCGGCCGATTTCCGTTAGGGTGCGGGCGCCGCAAGCAACGTGGATAAGCACTTCCATCATGCGGGCGCCATTGCGCAAGTGATTCAGGCGCTCTGTTCTGGACAGGCACCACTGGTGCAGCGGGCCTTGCGTGCGTCCCAGTAGCTCCCAAGCGGTCTCGGACAACACATCACTCGTCAGGGTCCGCGTGCCACGCAAGGCAAGCGATTCTTTCAAACGCTCGAGCATGGCGCACAGGTACCAAGGGGAGCTGCCGAGCCATCGCATAAGAAAAGGCGCCATCTGTTCTGCGCCTTTAAAATCCGAAAGCTCCTCTTCTAGCCAAACCGCTGTCGCCGCAGAATCAAGCGCCTCCATAGAGATAAGCTCGAACTGGCCGAACAACAGCTGCAATCGCTCCCGAAGGATCAGTCGCGCGCGATAGGGTGAAGAGCTTGTCAGAATAAATAGCGCCGATGGCCAAATCATGACGCGCTTGCCTAACTCGTGAAACACGTGACCCAGCCCCAGATCTTCCAGCAACAGAAATTCATCCAGAATGATTACGGCCGGCTGGCGACGCTCTTCAATAAGGATAGGGATCACATCCAGCGTTCGATTAAGCGCCTCGGCAAAGCTGCGGCGCGCCAGCAACGGCTCAATCGCTGCGATAGCCTCGACTGTACGAGGAAAGCGCTCTCTCGCAAGCAAGAGCAGCTCGTCAAGCGTTTCACTACCGCGGCCTTCCACGCAAGATCGAAGGATACTGCAAGCAAAACGGTTCAGAAAACTGCGGCAGGATTCGCGGTAAATGGGGCAATAGATCAGGCTTAGCCTCGCTGGAGCCTTAGCCAATAAGTGCTGAATCTGATACGTTTTTCCGCTGCCCGCAGGACCGATCAATACCAGGTTATGCCGGAAACCTTGGGCAAAAGCAGCCAAACGCTGCTCTAAATACCCGCTCAGTTCAGGTCGCAAATTCATGCGTAAATGCCTTTAAGCCTCCGGCAGCAAGACAAGAGGGTCTATCGGTAAGGTTCCTTCCCTGATCTCAAAGTGGAGCGCGCGCGGCCCGAGCGCGCCCAAGAGCATGCCTTGATGGAGGGCTTGTCCTGGCTGGGCGATTAAATGATCAAGGCCCGCATAAACGCTGAAATAGCCGTTTTGATGATCGAGGATAACGGCGCCGCCCCAGCCTAGCAGCCGGCGTGTAGCCAAAGCGACAACCCCTCGTTGAGCGGCGCGCACATGCGCTCCCTTTGGCGCGGCGATCGCGATACCGCTGCTGATGTGCCCGTCCTGCACAGGACCACGAACGGGCCAAACAAATCCTTCTCTTGAGGCGCTTGGAATAGGAATGAAAAGCAGCTGGCCTGCTTCCACGCGATGAGCGCTGGGTAAAGCGTTCGCCTGAGCGAGCGTATCCACGTCAAGACCGAATGAGCGCGCAATACGCCATAGCGATTCGCCATGCTGGACGGTATGGTAGGAGCCCGCCTCGGTAAGCGTGCCAGGCAGCGGTGCTGCAGATGGGACTAAACCAGATGCTGAAGCCGAGCATCCGGCCGCCCATAAGAGCAATACCGTTGCCGCGAAAGCGCATCCCAGCCGTTCCTTGCGCCGGCAAATGCCTTTACCCGACATCAACCTCACAATTTTTACGTTTTACGCGCCGCAAATAGAAAAATTCGATTCCCTATCCACCAAAAGAACAAGCGGGTAGCGGGAATCGAACCCGCGTAACCAGCTTGGGAAGCTGGCACACTGCCACTGTGTTATACCCGCAGTGAAAAAATATTATAATCATCCCTGACGGCTGATGGGATGAAATTTTCCGAGCCGCTCTTTGAGCAAACGCGCGGCTGACTCGGGATCCGCGGATGCGCAAACGGCGCGCACAACAGCCACAGCACCTGCCCCAGCTGAAGCGACCTCATCGATGTTGCTAAGCTCGATCCCGCCGATGCAAACAAAGGGGATGCTCACGCGCTTGCGCGCTTGCCGGATGAGCTCAAGCCCCACACTGCCGTAGTCCGGCTTAGTTGGCGTGGTAAAAATAGGCCCTACACCAATGTAGTCTGCGCCCGCTGCCTCAGAGGCCAGCGCCTGCTCCAAGCTATGGGTAGATTGGCCAACAAGCGCGCCTGGCGGCAAACGCTTGCGCGCTTCGGCGATAGATACGTCATCTTGCCCCACATGCGCGCCATCAGCGCCGGATGCCGCGGCGACATCCACAGCATCATTGATGATAAAGGGAATACCGGCTGGCCGCGTGACCGCCAGCAGCCGCTTCACCTGCTCAAGCAAAATAGAGGAGCTTGCGCCTTTATGGCGAAGCTGAATCACGTCCGCCCCGCCGCGAATCGCGGCGGCTGTGATGTGTTCCAGGTTACGCCCGGCGGCGGCGTGCGCGTCTACGATCACGTAAAGACGCCAGTTTAAAGAAGAGCGCTCGCTCGATATCATAGGTCCCAAAACGCAATTTCTGAAAAACATGCGCGCAAGAAGGCGCGACTACGCGGGAACATTCCTCCAGCACGCGTAACGACTCTTTCGCGCGCTGCAGGTTGAGGATCATGAGCCGCTCAAGTGTTTCGATGCCTTTGCTTGGCGCGGCGCGTCCAATGTCCGAGCGGCTATCGCGCGCGGCAATGAGCGCTTGCGGCGAGATCGCAAGCCCACGCATAGCTTCGGCGATGCCATGCCTGAGCTTACGGCATCTGCGATAGAGCGCCTGATCTTCTAAATGAAAACGAACCACGTCTTCGCAGACCCGCAGCCCTTCTAGCGCCCGATTGGCATTGGCATCCATCAAACGCAATGCCGAAGCGCTACCCAGCTCACGCATCCAAAGCGGACTTGTCGGCTTTAATGCGCTCAACCAAACTCGTCGTTGAACGGCCTTTGACCAGGGGCATGCGCACCACGCGGCCGCCCGAGCGTTTCACGACATCGCCGCCGACAATCGCGTCGGCGCGCCAATCCGCTCCTTTTACCAAAACATCCGGCGCAATACGCTCGATAACACGCAAAGGGGTCTGTTCATCGAAGATCACAACGTACGTCACGCTGGCTAAAGCCGCCACCACGCGCGCGCGATCTTTTTGGCCAACGATCGGCCTGCCTTGCGCTTTATCGAGCGAACGGGCCGAGCGATCGCTGTTGACGCCGACAACAAGCACATCGCCTAACCGACGCGAGCGCTCCAGAATAGCGACATGGCCTGGGTGGATCAGGTCAAAACAACCATTGGTAAAAACAACCCGCTCGCCCTTAGTTTTGGCTCGGCGCACGGCTTGCTCAAGCGCAGCAAGCGCGAGGATCTTGCCAGAAGAAGGCTGAACGCGCATTGCCGAACGCTTAGCGCGGCTGCGTAGGGAGGGCATCTTCGATCAACGCGCACAGAATATGGCCGATCGTCAGGTGAACTTCTTGGATGCGGGCGGTCACGCTCGACGGCACGGTAATGCACACATCGCACAACGCAGGCATCTTGCCGCCAGTGCCGCCGGTCAAACCAACCGTAAACACCTGTAGTTCACGAGCACGTTTAAGGCCTGCCAGCACGTTGGGCGAATTGCCGGAAGTCGAAAGCCCAACAGCCACATCGCCCGCTTGCGAAAGGCCTTCGACCTGGCGGGAAAAGAGCTCCTCAAAAGAGTAATCATTGGCGATCGCCGTCACGCTGGCCATGTTTTCGGTCAAAGAAATCGATGGCAGCGAACGGCGCTGTTTTTGGAATCTGCCCACAAACTCGCCGGCCATATGCTGGCTTTGGGTAGCGGATCCCCCATTGCCGAACCAAATGATCTTACAGCCGGCCTTTAACGCCTGAGTCATCAACTCAGAAGCTCGAGCGACCGCAGCGATTTGCTCTTGCGGCAACTGCGCGTGTAATTGGGATGTCTGCTCGAGCGTTTGCCGGATCAACTCCGTTGTCATAGATAGGCTCTCTTAGCTCCAGAATATCTTCGATAGGTTGTACAAATCCATATCCACCGTCTTCAGCTTGCCGGTTCCCTTTTCGATGGGAACACCGACGATCTGATTGCCCTGAAGACTGACCATCAGGCCGAACTTGCCTTCCAAAATAAAGTCGACCGCCTTCACGCCAAATCGCGTGCCCAGCACGCGATCAAAAGCTGTTGGGCTTCCGCCGCGCTGGATATGGCCCAGCACAGTCACGCGGGTTTCATAGCCTGTTTTTTGTTCGACCAATTTAGAGAGCTGATCACCGATTCCGCCCAAGCGCACGTGCCCAAACTCATCAAGCGGCTGTGACAGCTTGGAATCCGCGCCCTGCTTAAACTGCGCGCCCTCAGCCACCACGATGATGCTGAAATTTTTTCCGCGCGCCCGACGCTTCTTGACCACATCACAAACCGAATCCAGGTCAATCGGCTCTTCCGGAACAAGAATGACGTCGGCCCCGCCGGCGATGCCGGCATACGTCGCTATCCAGCCGGCGTGACGGCCCATCACCTCGCAAACCAGAATGCGGTGGTGGCTTTCGGCGGTTGTGTGCAGACGGTCAATAGCTTCCATGGCGATATTAACCGCCGTGTCGAAACCAAAAGTAAAATCTGTGGCGGAAAGGTCATTGTCGATCGTTTTGGGAACCCCGACAAGCTGGATGCCCTCTTTAGAAAGCTTGGTGGCCACACCCAGTGTATCCTCACCACCGATAGGCACCAAGGCGTCCAACTTCAATTTTTGAATCGTCTGCTTGACCTGGGCCACATCTTCAGGATTCTTATAGGGATTCGTGCGGGAAGAGCCCAAAATCGTGCCGCCGCGATGGAGGATACCCGAAACCGCGTTCACATCGAGCGGCATCGCGTCACCCTTGATCAGGCCTTTCCAGCCGTCACGAAGGCCGATCACGGTAAGCCCCGCATCCAACGCCCTGCGGGTAACCGCCCGAATCACGGGGTTGAGCCCCGGACAATCTCCTCCACCGGTCAATACCCCAATGGTCTTAACACCGCTCATTCTCGCTCCCCTAATAACCGATCAATATAGTCGGTTGAAATTTGGCCCCGCCAAAAGGTGGGGTCGCTGAAGATCTGCTTATACAGCGGAATGGTTGTTTTGATCGGCTCGATAAAGTATTCTTCCAAAGCCCGCTGCATCACACGAATAGCCTCCTGGCGCGTCTTGCCGGTAGTGATCAGCTTGCCCAGCATAGAGTCGTAATACGGAGGTACTTCGTAGCCTGTAGAAACGTGCGTATCCACTCGCACGCCACGGCCGCCCGGTTCATGGTAAGTGGTAATCTTACCTGGGCTTGGCGCGAAACCATTAGCCGGATCTTCAGCGTTGATCCGGCATTCCATAGCCCAGCCGTCTATCTTGACATCATCCTGCTTGATGCCAAGAGTCTCGCCTGCGGCCATGCGTATTTGCTCTTTCACCAGGTCGATGCCGGTTACCATCTCGGTTACCGGGTGCTCGACCTGAAGGCGCGTGTTCATTTCGATAAAATAGAAAGAACCGCTCTTATCCAGCAAAAACTCAACCGTGCCTACGGTGGCGTACTCGGCCGCGCGAGCGGCGCGCACCGCGATTTCGCCCATCTTGCGCCGCATCTTGGCATCAAGCGCAGGCGACGGCGCCTCTTCGATCAGCTTCTGATGGCGGCGCTGGATCGTGCAGTCGCGCTCGCCCAGATGAATGGTATGCCCCGCTTTATCGGCAAGAATCTGAAATTCGATATGCTTGGGCTGCTGGACGAATTTTTCCACAAAAACATCACCGTTGCCAAAGCTCGCCTGCGCCTCAGTCTGGCACGTCATGACCGCGCTGATGAGCCGCACGTCGTTATGGCACACGCGCATACCTTTACCGCCGCCGCCGGCCGAGGCCTTGACGATAACCGGATAACCCACCTTGCGGGCGGCGTTAAGCGCATCTTCCTTATTTTTTACCGCAGCTAAACTGCCCGGAACGATAGGAATGCCGGATTTACGCATGAGGTCTTTAGCCGCGATCTTATCGCCCATCAAGCGGATCGAGCGCGAGGAGGGCCCGATAAACGTGATATTGCAAGATTCGCAAATCTCGGCAAAGTGCGCGTTCTGGGAAAGAAACCCGTACCCGGGATGGATACCATCCACATCGGTTATCTCGGCCGCGCTGATAATGGCGGGAATATTGAGGTAGCTGTGTTCGGACTTGGCGCTTCCTACGCAAATCGCTTCATCGGCCAGGCGCACATGCAAGCTGTTACGGTCGGCCTCCGAATAAATAGCCACGGTTCGGATGCCCATCTCCTTACAAGCGCGGATGATCCGAACGGCGATTTCACCCCGATTGGCGACTAGGATTTTTGAGAACATCGGCGGCGGTTTGTGTGGGCCGTGATTAGGTTATAAGGGAATCAAGGCCGCGGCTCAAGCGAAAATAGGACCTGGCC
>Ga0247727_10001629_pt1 | contig 52856 bp, 38 predicted proteins | sample WisWelCaveWW1625_FD_202498 | JGI IMG/M metagenome (GOLD analysis project Ga0247727, IMG submission 202498) | Biofilm microbial communities from Wishing Well Cave, Virginia, United States - WW16-25 | ecosystem: Environmental > Aquatic > Deep subsurface > Groundwater > Cave microbial mat | place... | reverse complement strand
GTTGATCACTCCCGCGACGTCGGCGTTGGGGGCGCACGCGACCACGTCCAGGACGCCGTCGCTCGTCACGTCAGCGATCTGGACGCCCTGACCGTAGCTCGTGCTTCCGAGCGAGTCGTAGGCGACGACGCCCGCCACCGTGAGCGTGGCGAGCGGCGCAGGGGTGCCGCTGAGCGTCCAGCCGCCCTTCCACACGTAGACCGCGCCGGCGTTGAGAACTCCCGTCACGTCGGCGAACTGCGCGCCCGCGACGACGTCGAGCACTCCCTCGCCGGTCACGTCGAAGAGCTGGACGCCCTGGCCGGTCGAGTACCCGAGCGAGTCGCTGGCGACCGCGCCGGGCACCGTCAGCGTCGCCAGCGGCGCGACGGAGCCGGTGAGCGTCGGCCCGCCCTTCCACACGTAGATCGCCCCGGCGTCCTTCACGCCGGCGACGTCGGCGTACTGCGCTCCGGCGACGACGTCCAACACGCCGTCCGCGGTCACGTCGGCGAGCTGGATGCCCTGGCCGCTCGCAATTCCAAGGTAGTCGCCGTTGACGGCGCCCGGCACGTACAGCGTCGCGAGCGGCGCGGGCGAACCGGTCAGCGTCGGCCCGCCGCTCCAGACGTGGATCGCGCCCGAGCTGACGCCCGCGACTCCCGAGTAGGCCGCACCGGCGACGACGTCGAGCACGCCGTCGGCCGTGACGTCGGCGAGCTGGATGCCCTGACCGCTCGCGAGACCGAGCAGGCCGGCCCCGGGGCCCGTCGGCACGGACAGCGTCGCCAGCGGCGTCGGCGATCCGCTGAGCGTCGCGCCGCCTTTCCACACGTAGACGGCGCCGGCATTGAGCGTGCCCGCGACGTCGGCGTACTCGGCACCGGCGACCACGTCGAGCACTCCGTCGTTGGTCACGTCGGCGCACTGGATTCCCTGGTTGCTGCCGGTGTTGCCGAGGTTGTCCTTCGCGACCGCGCCCGGAACGGTGAGCGTGGCGAGCGGCGCCGGCGTGCCGGCGAGCGTCGAGCCGCCGCGCCAGACGTAGACCGCACCGGCGTCCTTCACTCCTGCGACGTCGACCAATCCCGCGCGGGCGACTACGTCGAGCACTCCATCGCCGGTCACGTCGGCGAGCTGGATCCCCTGGCCGTAGAACGTGTGGACGAAGCCGGAAGAGTAGACCTGTCCGAGGAGGTCGCTAGCGGTCGCGCCCGCAACCACGAGCGTCGCGTCCGGCGTCCCCGACGGCGATGTCTTCCCATGCCAGACGTAGATCGCGCCGGCGTTCGTCACGCCGTTGACGTCGGCAAAGCTTGCGCCGGCCACCGTGTCGAGCACCCCGTCGCCCGTGACGTCGCCGATCTGCAGCGGAGAGTTGACGCTCACGCCGTCGACGCGCACGTCGACGTTCGTGAAGGCGGTCCGGGTCGGATTCGCGGCGTCAATCGCGCGGAACGAGAGTCGATGGATCCCTCCGAAATTTCCGGGCACCATCCATCGTCCCGTCCCCGACGTCACCTTGCCCAGGCCGGCCCGAGTTCCCTGCAGGTCCTGCGTGAAGACGCAGCCGGGAGGCGGATTGAGCAGCGCCAGTCGGGCCGAGCTCGAGTTCGGCAGCGTCGACCGGACGGTGAATTCGATCACCTCTCCCGGGTGGAGGACCGTGCCGTTTCGCAGGCTCGTCGTGAGCGCCCCCCCGCCCGCTGCCATCGCCAGGATCGCCGTCGCAGGAATCGTCAGCATGGTGTCCTCCAGCCTTCCTCGTGCCGCGTCCCCGCGGCGGGGGGCATGGGAAAGTAGGGATCCAAGCGCCTGGCCCGCCGGAGTGCATCATCCGTCCGGAGGAAGCTGATCCATGGGCTTCGACCCGAGAGGCAAATCATGACCGAGATCCGCAAAGTCAGCGTGGTCGGCGCGGGAACCATGGGGAACGGGATCGCGCAGGTGTTCGCGCAGATCGGGGTGCCGGTGGTGATGGTCGACGTGAACGAGGCGGTGCTCGAGCGGGGGGTCGGCGCGATCCGCGCGAGTCTCGATCGGATGGCGAAGAAGGGGACGATCGCGGCGGGCGACGTGGCGGCGATCGCGGCGCGCGTGAAGGCGAGCCCGCGGATGCTCGACGCGGTCGAGGCCGATCTCGTGGTCGAGGCGGTGCCGGAGCTCTTCGAGCTCAAGGCCGACGTCTTCAAGAAACTCTCCGAGGCGACCGAGAAGCCGACGATCCTCGCCAGCAACACCTCGTCGATCTCGATCACACGGCTGGCGGCGCGCACCGACCGGCCCGACCGGGTGATCGGCATGCACTTCATGAATCCGGTGCCGGTGATGAAGCTGGTCGAGGTCATCCGCGGCCAGCTCACGAGCGACGCGACCTGCGACGCGGTGGTCGAGGCGACGAAGAAGCTCGGCAAGACGCCGGTGCTCGTGAACGACTACCCCGGCTTCGTGAGCAATCGCGTGCTCATGCCGATGATCAACGAGGCGGTCTTCTGCCTGATGGAGGGGGTGGCGGCGAAGGAGGCGATCGACCAGGTGATGGAGCTCGGCATGGCTCACCCGATGGGGCCGCTGGCGCTCGCCGACCTGATCGGGCTCGACACCTGCCTCTCGATCCTCGAGGTGCTGCACCGCGATCTCGGCGACGACAAGTACCGCCCCTGCCCGCTGCTGCGCCGGATGGTCGCCGCCGGCCTGCTCGGCCGGAAGAGCGGCCGCGGCTTCTACGAGTACTCTTGAGCGCTAGCTCGCGCCCTGGCCAGGCGGACCAACGCCTGGCGAGCCCGAGATCTTCGATCCGCGACCCACCACCTTCGACTCGCTCCTGCGGAGACCGCGTCCGTGGACCTCGAACTTCCCGAAGAGCTCCAGCTCCTGCAGCAGACGCTGCGGGACTACGTGCGCGACCACGTCGCGCCCCACGCCGCGAAGTACGACGAGAGCGAGTCGTTCCCCGAGATCCCGTGGCAGAAGGCCGCCGAGCTCGGTCTCTCCGCGATCACGATCCCGGAGGCGTACGGCGGCACCGGCATGGGGACGCTCGCCGCGTCGCTCGTGATCGAGGAGATCTCGCGCGTCTGCCCGTCGACGGGCGTCACGCTCTCCGTCCACAACTCGCTCGTCTGTGCGCCGATCGCAGCATCGGGGAGCGAGTCGCTCAAGCAGAAGTACCTGCCGCGGCTGGCGAGCGGCGAGCTCGTCGGCGCCTACGCCCTGTCGGAAGCGGAGGCCGGCACCGACGCCGCGAACCTGCGCACGCGCGCCACGCGGAAAGGCGACCGCTTCGTCCTCGACGGCGCGAAGCTCTGGATCACCTCGGGCACGCGTGCCGGCCTCTTCATCGTCTTCGCGCGCAGCTCTGAGCCGCCCGAGGGCGCCCATCGCTCGCGCGGCATCACGGCGTTCCTCGTCGAGCGGGAGTTCCGCGGGCTTCGGGTCGGCAAGAAAGAGGAGAAGCTCGGCATCCGGGCCTCGCCCACCGCGGAGATCGTGTTCGAGAGCTGCGAGGTGCCCGCCGAGAACGTGCTCGGTGAGCTCGACCGCGGCTTCCGCGTCGCGATGGGCGCGCTCGACGGCGGCCGCATCGGCATCGCCAGCCAGGCGCTCGGCATCACGCAGGGCTGCCTCGACGCGTCGGTGAAGTACGCGCGCGAGCGCCAGCAGTTCGGCCGCCCGATCGGCGAGTTCCAGGCGATCCAGTGGAAGATCGCCGAGATGGCGATGCAGATCGACGCCGCCCGCCTGCTCACGCGCCGCGCCGCGAAGCTGCGCGACGCGGGCCAGCCGTGCACGAAGGAGGCGGCGATGGCGAAGCTCTTCGCCTCGCAGATGGCCAATCGCGCCGCCGACGAGGCGGTCCAGATCCACGGCTCGGCCGGCTACTCGCGCGAGTACCTCGTCGAGCGCCTCTTCCGCGACGCGCGCATCACCGAGATCTACGAGGGGACCTCCGAGGCGCAGCGCCTCGTGATCGCGCGGCACGTGATGGCGTAGCGCCCTGAGCCGCGGCCTCGCACGCAACGTCGTCACCAACGCGCTCGGCTACCTGCTGAGCGTCGTCGCCGCGCTCCTGCTGAAGCCGGTCGTGCTGCGCTCGCTCGGCGACCTGTGGAACGGCGTCTGGTCGCAGGTCGTCTCGCTCGTCGGGTACTACGGGCTGCTCGACGGTGGGCTGCGCTCGGCGGTCGGCCACTTCGTCGCCACCTACCACGCCAAGCGCGACGAGGCGGCGGTCAACCGCACGCTCAGCTCCGCGACGGCGCTCCTGTGCGTGCCGGCCGTCGCGGCGCTCGCGCTCACCGCGGTCCTCGCGCCTCGCGTCGTCGACTGGATGTCGTCGAGCACCGCAACCTTCGCAGTCGCCGGCGGCGAGCGGGCGAGCGTGGCGATGTGGATCATGGGCGCCGGCTTCGCGCTCGGCTTCCCGATGGTGGTCTTCTCGACGACGCTCTACGCGCTGCAGCGGATCGATCTCCAGAACGCCGTCGGGATCGGCCAGCTCGTGCTCCGAGTCGTGCTCACCTGGGTCGTCCTGGCGAACGGGCAGGGGATCGTCGGGCTCGCGTGGGTGACGGCGGGAGCGACCGCGGTCGGATGGATCGCCAGCATCGTCCTCGCGCGGCGCGTCTTCCCGGCGCTCGCGCTCTCGACGCGCTCGATCCAGGCCGCCTCGTCGCGCGAGCTCTTCCGCTACGGCGGCTACAACCTGCTGGTCAACGTCGGCGACGCGATCCTCTTCTACACCGACCACCTGGTGATCGGCATCTGCCTGCGCGACCCGGCCGCGAACACCTACTACGGCAACGGCGCCGACCTGATCCCCTACTTCCTCGCCGTCGTCAACGCCGTCACCTGGCCGCTCACGCCGCACTTCACGTCGTGCTGGGCGACCGGGAACCACGCGGAGCTCAAGCGGCTGCTGCTGGATGGCACTCGCCGCACGCTCCTGCTGGCGAGCCTTCTCGGCGGCGGGCTCGTGCTGCTCGGCCGCGACTTCATCTCGCTGTGGCTCGGCGCCCAGTACGTCTCCGGCGCCCGCTACGCCTCGAGCGCGACGATCCTCTCGATCCTCGCTCTGGCGAGCCTCCTGATCGCCAGTCAGTCGTGCTCGCGACAGGCGCTCTTCGCCATGCGCGAGGTGAAGTTCCTCGGCGTCACGGCGCTCTTCGAGGCGGCGATCAACGTCGCGGTGAGCGTCGTGCTCGTGCGGACGCACGGGATCGTCGGCGTGGCGATCGGCACGCTGGCGTCGGTCGCCCTCACGCAGGGGATCGTCCAGACCTGGTACGTCGTGCGGACGCTCGGCCTGCGCTGGAGCGAGTGGTTCGGCGCGCTGGCGCGCGGGACGCTGCCCGTGGTGGCCGCGCTCGCGGCGACCTGGCTCCTCGCCCGCGGCGTCGACGCGTCCACGTGGGCCCGCTTCCTCGGCAAGGTCGCCCTCTTCTCCGCCCCGGCGATCGCCGCCGGCCTCCTGCTCGGACTGCGGCGCGGCGAGCTCCGATTCCGATAGGAACGCCCAACCTTCCATGTGCGGAATCGTCGGCGTCATCGGCAAGCGGCCGCGGGCGGAGCTCGAGTCGCTCGCCGCGCGGATGAACGACCGTCTCGTCCATCGCGGGCCCGACGACGCGGGGCTCGCGTCGGGCGAGGGGTACGCCGTCGGCGCTCGCCGCCTGAGCATCATCGACCTCGCGGGCGGCCACCAGCCGATCGCCAACCCGCAAGGCGTCGTCATCGCCTACAACGGCGAGGTCTACAACTATCGCGCGCTCCGCGAGCGGCTCGTCCGAGACGGCTGCGCGTTCAAGACGAGCGGCGACACCGAGGTCGTGCTCGAGAGCTTCGCGCGCAAGGGGACGGCGGCCTGCGCCGACCTCGAAGGGATGTTCGCCTTCGCCATCGTCGATCCGCGCAATGACGGCGGCGTCGTCCATCTCGTGCGCGACCGGCTCGGAAAGAAGCCGCTCTATTACGGCGTCTTCGACGGCTGCCTCTGGTTCGCAAGCGAGATCAAGGCGATCCTCGCCGGGCTCGCGCGCAACCCGCCGCTCGACCGCGCCTCGATCCACCACTACCTCACGCTGCGCTACGTCCCCTCGCCCGGCACGATGTGGGAGGGGATCCAGAAGCTTCCGCCCGGCCACGTCCTGACCTGGAGCATGCGCGAGGGCAGGGCGCGCGTGGAGCCCTACTGGTCGCTCCACTTCGACGCGTCGCGCTCCGATCCCTCGCACGACTGGCTCGGCGACTTCGAGAAGCGTTTTCTCGACGCGGTCGAGAAGCGGCTCCTCGCGTCCGACGTGCCGGTCGGCGTGCTCTTGAGCGGCGGGCTCGACTCGAGCTCGGTCGCGGCCGCGGCCGTCGAGCTCGGCCACCGCGACTTCCACACCTTCTCGGTCGGCTTCCGCGGCGACGGCGAGGCCAACGAGCTCCCGTGGGCGCGCAAGGTGGCGCAGCACGTCGGCGCCGTCCACCATGAAGTCGAGATCGGCGTGCGCGAGTTCGTCGACTTCCTGCCCGAGCTCGTCTGGTTCGGCGACGAGCCGCTCGAGGACATGGCCTGCGTGCCGCTCTACTTCGTCTCGAAGCTGGCGCGCGAGCACGTCAAGGTCGTGCTGTCGGGCGAAGGGAGCGACGAGATCCTCGCCGGCTACGAGACCGGACAACTCGCGCAGTGGCTTCAGCGTCAGCGACGGCGCGTCGGATGGCTGCCGCAGCCGTTCGTCGCCGCGGTCGCGCGCGCGCTGCCGGGCGAGCGCGCCGCGCATTTGACCGACGGCGGCTGGCGCGGCGCGCTGCGCTCGGTCGCCGGGAGCTTCACGCGCTGCTTCACCGAGGCGGAGAAGGCGCGGCTGTGGGGTCCGGGCGCGACGCTCCCGTCCACCGACCAGCTGATCCGATCGTGGTACGACGGGCTGCCCGCGACGGCCGATCCGGTCGAGCAGATGTTGCAGGTCTGGTGCGCCACGTGGCTCGTCGAGGACCTTCTCATGAAGGCCGACAAGATGACGATGGCGACGTCGGTCGAGCTGCGCTGCCCGTTCCTCGACCACACGCTGGTCGAGTGGGCCGGCCGGCTGCCGCTCGCGTGGAAGGTCGGCGACGCGAAGGTCGGCTGGCAGACGAAGCGGATCCTGCGCGAGTTCGCGCGCCGCCGGCTGCCGGCCGAGATCCTTGCGCGGCCGAAGCAGGGCTTCCCCGATCCCGCCTGCCGCTGGGTCGCCGGCGAGCTCGCCGGGTGGGCGCGCGAGCGGCTGCTCGGCGACGGTTCGCGACTGCGCGAGCTCTTCGACGCCAACGGGGCCGAGGGGTCCGAGGCGCAGGACGTCATCGAGTCGACGCTCGCCGCCGCGCGCGGGGACGATCGTGCCGCCGCACGCGGCGGCAGGGAAGCGGCCGGCCACAAGGCGTGGGTGTTGCTCTGCCTCGACCAGTGGCTGCGGCGCTTTACGTAGGACGATCGGCGAGGATCGCTATGAGTCGGAACCCGATGAGCGAGACGAGCCGAGCAGGCGCGCCTTTGCACCGAGGTGCGAGCGAAGCCGAGGCGCGCGACGTCGCCGAGGCGGCGCGCGAGCAGAGCTGGGAAAAGCCCTCCTTCTCCAAGGAACTCTTCCTCGGTCGGCTGCGGATGGAGCTCATCGATCCGTTTCCCGAGGAGCCGGCCGACTCGCGGCGCGAGTGCGACGCCTTCGTCGAGCGTCTCGGGCGCTTCCTGCGCGAGCGCGTCGACGCCGAGGCGATCGACCGCGAGGGCGAGATCGCGCCCGAGGTGATCCGCGGGCTCGCCGAGCTCGGCTGCTTCGGGATCACGATCCCGAAGGAGTACGGCGGGCTCGGCATGAGCAAGTCGTCCTACAACCGGATCATCGGGATGGTGGCGGCGCACTGCGCCTCGACGGCGACGCTCCTCTCCGCCCATCAGTCGATCGGAGTCCCGCAGCCGCTCAAGCTCTTCGGCACCGACGAACAGAAGAAGAAGTACCTGCCGCGGCTCGCGCGCGGCGCGATCTCGGCCTTTGCGCTCACCGAACCCGACGCCGGCAGCGATCCGGCCAACATGACGACGCACGCCGAGCTCTCGCCCGACGGCACGCATTGGCTCCTGAGCGGCGAGAAGCTCTGGTGCACCAACGGGACGATCGCCGAGCTGCTGGTCGTCATGGCGCAGACGCCACCGAAGGCGGTCGAGAGCCCCTCCGGCGGCCCGCCGCGGATGAAGAAGCAGATCTCGGCCTTCATCGTCGAGACGAGCACTCCCGGAGTCGAGGTCGTGAGGCGCTGCCGCTTCATGGGGCTGCGCGGCATCTACAACGGGCTGCTGCGCTTCACCGACGTGAAGGTCCCGCGCGAGAACCTCCTCGGCGCAGAAGGACACGGCCTCAAGCTCGCGCTCGTCACGCTCAACACGGGGCGGCTCACGCTGCCGAGCTGCTGCGTCGGCGGCGTGAAGCAGGCGCTCTCGATCGCGCGCCGCTTCGCCGCGAGCCGCTTCCAGTGGGGCGCGACGATCGGCAAGCACGACGAGATCGCCGGCAAGCTCGCCGACATGGCGGCCACGCTGTTCGCGATGGAATCGCTCGCCGAGCTCGGCTGCCGGCTCGTCGACCTCGGCGGCTTCGACGTCCGCCTCGAGGCGGCGATCGCCAAGCTCTTCAACAGCGAGCACGGCTGGCGGCTCGTGAACGACTGCTTCCAGATCCGCGGCGGCCGCGGCTACGAGACGCAGGCCTCGCTCGCGGCGCGCGGCGACCGGCCCGACCCGGTCGAGCGGATGGTCCGCGACTTCCGCATCAACACGATCGTCGAGGGCTCGACGCAGATCATGCACCTCTTCATCGCGCGCGAGGCGCTCGACGCCCACGTGTCGGTGGCCGGGGCGCTGCTCGATCCGCGCTCGCCGATCGGCGCCAGGATGAAGGCGCTCTGGAACGCGACGAAGTTCTACGCCGTGTGGTATCCGCGGCTCTGGTTCGGCCGCGGCATGAATCCGACCGCCTTCCCCGAGTACGGCGCCCTCGCCCGCCACGTCCGCTGGCTCGAGCGCACGACGCGGCGGCTCGCGCGCGCGATCTTCCATTGCATGGTCGCGCAGCGCGCGAAGCTCGAGCGGCGCCAGCGGCTCCTCGCCCGCATCGTCGAGATCGGCTCCGAGCTGACGGCGGTCGCCGCCGCCTGCGCGCGCGCGCGGACGATCGAGGCGGGCACGGAGCGTGACGCGCGGGCGAGGGAGCTCGCCGGCGCCTTCTGCCGCGCCGCGCGCCGCCGCGTCGCCGAGCTGTTCCGGGGACTGCGGAGCAACGACGACGCGCGCACCTGGAAGCTCGGGCAGTCGATCCTCGCAGGCGAGCACGCCTGGCTCGAGCAGGGGATCCTCGCTTCCGACGAGACTTCGACGCCGAGACGCGACGCGGGCGGCGGGAGCGCGACGCCGCGCGCCGATCCGCTGCCGCAAGGAGCCGCACCGTGACTCGCACCGTGCCACGCACCGTAATCGTCTGGCAGCTCTCGCTCCTCGCGATCGCGCTCGGCTGCACGAGCTCCGCCGATCCGCTCTACGGTGCGCGCCCGCAGCGCCCGCAGCGCGCGCCGATCCAGCGGCCGCCGCCGCCTGCGCCGCAGGCGATGGTGTCGGACCAGGAGTCGCCCGACGGTCAGGAGGCGGCGAACGATCCGACGCAGGAGGCGCCGTCCGACCCCACGCCAGATCCAACCAATGACCAGCGCGACGTCAACGCGAGCGCCTACGAGAACGACTACCTCCGCCAGAAGGAGCGCCTCTTCCCCGCGCACCTCGGCCGGTGGATCGCCATCGTGGGGGGGCGGCTGCTCCCCACCGACGAGCGCGGCCGCGTGGAGCCGGCCGCGACCTTCGACGACTGCGTGAAGGCGGCCGAGGCCGCCGACGCGAGTGCTCTGCATCGATACCTGTTCCGCGTCGGCGAGGAGGGCGACGTCGTCTACTCCGACTCCTCGGCGACTCCGCGCAACGTGGTCGGCGCCGCCCTCAAGAGCGCGCTCGGAGTCGCCGCCGCGTTCGACGCGAAGGCGGGGGCGATCACCTGGCGCCGCGGCGAGAAGTCGCGGACCTTCCCGCTCGAGCGCGAGCAGATCGAGATCTCGCTCAGCGACCCGCAGGGGCTCCAGTCGATGAGCGCGCGCGTCGCCGACTCGGCAGGCTTCGGCGGCTTCGTCCTGCTCGACGCGACCACGGCCGACCTCCTCGACGCCGAGAAGCACGAGATCCCCGGCCGCGTCGTGCTCCGGACCACGCAGGGCACCGCGGAGCTGCGCCGCGCCCGCGTGCGCGTGGGGGTGCGCGAGCTCGCCCTCGACGAGGTCGTGCCTGCTGCCGTCTGGCCGCGCTGATCGCGTTATCGTGCGCGCCCTCTTTCCCGATGGAGCCGCGCCATGTCGAAGGACCGTCCCGACGCCGCCGACGCCGACCTCGTGGTCCGGCTCTACGACCTGCGCCGCGAGGCGGTGATGCGCCAGGCGCGCGACGCGATCAACGGCAAGTTCCTGCCGCGCAGCTTCGACGAGCTCGCCGCCGTCACGAAGGGCGACCACCCGATGAACGCGGCGTGGCGGCAGGTCTCGACCTACTGGGAGATGGTCTACGGGATGGTGAAGCACGGCATCGTCCATCCCGAGTACTTCATGGAGAGCAACGGCGAGGGGCTGCTCGTCTACGTCAAGGTCGAGCCCCATCTCAAGGCGTACCGAGAGAAGACCTCGCCGCTCGCCTTCGTGAACGCCGAGTGGGTGGCGAACAACACCGACCGCGGCCGCCGCGTGCTCGAGATCTTCCGCAGGCGGATCCAGGAGCAGCTCGCCGCCGCGGCGAAGTGATCGGCGCGCGATCCTGCGCCTCGCGTCAGCGGGCGGAGCGCGCCGTCTTTGCCTTGGCCGTCTTCGCCTTCGCGTACGCCACCATCTTCTGGATGTACGCGGTCGCGTCGGGCGTCTTGCAGTCGGTGTCGCCGTGGTCGACCTCGACCTTGCCGATCGCCTTGGCGACGGCGAGCGCCTCGTCGCGCAGCTCCGCCCGGTAGCCGCCGATCGCGATCAGCGCGTTGTTCATCGAGTGGCGCGTCCGGTTGGGCGACTGCTTGATCGTGTCGCGGATCCGCTTGAGCAGCACGCGAGCGTCCATCCCGGTCGACCCGCCCTTGCCGGCGATCATCCCGAGCAGCACCCAGCCCGCGGCCGACACGCCGTCCGTCTTCGAATCCATCCACGCGCGCGCGAGCTCCGGCGCGCCGTCCATCCGCGCCGCCACCCGCGCCACCGCCTCGGCGATCACGTAGTTGGTCGAGTCGCCGATCCACGTCTCGATCTCGCGCCGTGTCATCCGCGCCGGGTCGGCGATCATCGTCGCCACGACGCGGGCGTCGTGGTTGCCGCTCTTCCAGAGTCCGAGCGCGAGCTCGTGGTCCACTCCGATCTTCTTCACGAGCACGCCGAAGTCGGCGTAGCTCACGCCGAAGCACGGCTCCCTCACGCCGTGGCGCGCGTAGGTCTTCGCCGTGGCCGGCTTGCCCTTCGACTCGAGCGTCTTCATTGCGGTCGCGACGTCCATGACGGTCTTCCTTTCACTCTGGTCGCTCTGCTCACTCTGGTCGCTCCGGCCTCGCCGGCTCGCGTGCGCGGTAGCATCCCGCGCTCGCCGATTCCGGAGGCCGCTGATTCTGTGAGCGCGCTCGCCCGCCGCAAGTGCCTTCCCTGCGCGGGCGGCGTCCCGCCGCTTCGGGGGCGGGCGCTCGCGGCGATCGCGCGGGAGCTCGGGGGCGGCTGGCGGGTCGTGCGCGGCCACCACCTCAAGAAGGAGTTCCGGTTCCGGGACTTCGCCGAGGCGCTCGCGTTCGTGAACGAGGTCGGTGCGCTCGCCGAGAAGGTCTTCCACCACCCCGACTTCGTGCTCGCCTGGGGCCGCGTCGGCGTGATGCTCTTCACCCACAAGATCGGCGGGCTCTCCGAGAGCGACTTCGTGCTCGCGGCGAAGATCGACGCGCTGGCGCCGCGGACCTGACCCGCGTCGATGGAAGGCTGGCAGCGCAACTTCCGCGTCGTCTGGCTCGCCAACTTCTTGACGGCCGTCGGGATGACGACGTTCCTGCGGCTCTTCCCGCTCCATCTGATCGAGATCGGCGTCACCGACGAGCGAGCGGTCAAACTCTGGTCGGGCGCGCTCGTCGCGGCGGCGCCCTTCACGGCGGCGTTCATGGGGCCGGTGTGGGGCGCGCTCGGCGACCGGATCGGGCGCAAGCCGATGATGCTGCGCGCGAACGGGGCGATCGTCCTCTTCGTCGGGCTCATGTGGTTCGCTCGCTCGCCGTGGCTGCTGCTCGTGCTGCGGCTCGCGCAGGGCTGCTTCTCGGGCTTCATCGCGCCGGCGATGACGCTCGTCTCGGTCTCGGCGCCGCCGCAGAGGCAGGGGCGAGTGGCCGGCCTGCTCCACACGAGCGTGCTCGCCGGCAACATCGTCGGTCCGTCGCTCGGCGGCTGGATCGGCGACCACTACGCCTATCGACACGCCTTCCTGCTCTGCGCCGTGGTCAGCCTGCTCGCCCTCGCGCTGATCCATTTCTGCGTCGAGGAGGTGCCCGGCACGCGGCGCGAGCCGAAGGCGGGCGAGCGGACCGGCGTCGCGGCGTCGCTGAAGCACGTGCTCGCCGACGCGCGCGAGTTCCTCGCGCCGGGCCCTCTGCGCACGATGGTCGCGGGCGTCTTCCTTGTGCGCGGCGCCGCGGTGCTGCCCGATCCCGTGCTCGCGCTCTTCGTCCCTTCGCTTTCAGGAAGTCGGCCGGGCCACGAGGGCTCCGACACCGGCTGGGCCGCGGCGGCGACCGCGCTCGCGACGCTGCTCGTCACGCCCGTCTGGGGTCGCCGCGGCGACGAGCGCGGCCACGCGCGCCAACTGATTCTCTGCTCGATCCTCGCCGCTCTCTGTCTCGCGCCGCAGTCCGCGGTGGGGCATGTCTTGCAGCTCTACGCGCTCTGCTTCGCCGCCGGCGTCTTCCTCGGCGGCGTGCTTCCCTCCGCCTACGGCCTCGCCGCCCAGCTCTCTCCCGTCGAGCGCCGCGGCGCCGCGAACGGCTTCATGTTCAGCGCCATCGGGCTCGCCAACGCCGTGGGTCCGCTGCTCGGAGGGGCGCTCGCGGCGAGCATCGGGATCCGGCCGCTGTTCGTCGTCGCGGCGTCGCTGATGCTCGTCGGCACGGCGTGGCTCGGGAGGCGGCGCGCGAATCCGGTGAGCGCGCCCGCGACGAGCGGGGCCCGCGGCCGGTTCGAGTCGGTCGCCGGTGGCGATCTCGTCGAGGCGGAGCCGCCGCAGTCATGAACGCGAAGCGATGCGTCGCGGCGTTCACGGGACTCGCGCTGCTCTCCGGTTGCGCAACGCCCGAGAGCGGATGGACGCCGCTCTTCGACGGCCACTCGCTCTCCGGCTGGAAGGAGAGCGGCTTCGGCGGAGCGGGGAAGGTCGAGGTCGTCGATGGACGGCTCCTGCTCGGGCAAGGCTCGCCGATGACCGGAGTGACGTGGGTCGGAGGCGCGGAGCGCGGCGTCGCCGGCGACTTCCCGCGCGACGACTACGAGCTCGAGCTCGACGCTGCGCGCCTCCTCGGCACCGACTTCTTCTGCGGCCTCACGTTTCCCGTCGGCGACACCCATCTCACGCTCGTGCTCGGCGGGTGGGGAGGGAGCCTCTGCGGCCTCTCCTGCCTCGACGGCAACGACGCGGCGAACAACGAGACGAAGAGCTTCCACTCGTTCGAGCGCGGCCGCAGCTACCACGTCCGGCTGCTCGTCGCCGCCGGCCGCGTCCAGGCGTGGCTCGACGGCGCGCCGCTCGTCGACGTCGAGACCCGCGGTCGATTCCTGTCGCTGCCCCCCGAGGTCGAGCCGTGCCGGCCGCTCGGGATCGCGAGCTACTCGACGCAGGCTGCGATCACGAACATCCGGTGGCGTCGGACGTCCGCTCCAGCCGGCGGCGCAGCCGTGGATCGAGCGCCTCATCGGCCGTGACGCGGCGCCCGGCTTCCGCGTCCTCGAAGTAGAGCGCGCGAATCAGATCCGCGACGCTCGCCGAGTTGGTCCCGCGCTCGACGACGCTCACCTCGTCTCTCGCCCCGACGAGGCCCTCGACGACCACGCGCGCGTACATGCCGATTCGTCCGCTCTCGAGGAACGCCTTGGCGAAGCCGGGGAGGCCCATGCGGGTCTCGAGCTTCCAGCAGGGCTGGCGCGGGGTGGTGAGCTGGAGGCGGGCGGCGCCGATCTGGAGAAGGTCGCCGACGTGGAGGTCGTGCTCGAGGTCGTGCTCGAAGCCGCTGAGAGTCAGGTTCTCGCCGAAGGTGCCGGGCGGGAGGTCGGTGCTCTCGAGGGCCTTCTGCCAGAAGGCGTAGTGCTCCGAGGAATAGAGGTAGACGGCCTTGTCGGGACCGCCGTGGTAGCGGCGGTCGGCCTGCTGGTCGCCGTCGAGGCCGAGCGTGCGCAGGAGGATGCGCCCTTGGACGGGCGCCTTGAGGATCGCGCTGCGAAACCTCCGGTCGACGACCGTGAAGGTCTTCGCGCGGGCGACGTTGACCGACACGACCTGCGGCACGCGGCGCTCTCCGATGGCCAGCCCGGATGACGGATGATCCGGGCTAGGATGCCGCGCGCGATGAGCTTGCGCGAGGATCCGGCCAACCTGCTCTTGATGTTGAAGAAAGGGGATCGGCGCGCGCTCGCGCGGCTGCTCTCGCTCGCGGAGTCGGAGCCGGAGCAGTTTGCGGCGATCGCCGACGATGTCGCGGATCAACTCGGCCGTCGGGCGACTCGCGCGCTGCGCGTCGGGATCACCGGACCGGGCGGCGCCGGCAAGAGCACGTTGATCGACGCGCTCGTGCGCGTGCTGCGCGGCCAGGGAAAGAGCGTCGCGGTGCTGGCGACCGACCCGACGAGCGAGCGGACCGGCGGCGCGCTGCTCGGCGACCGGGTCCGGCTCGCTCACGAGACGCCCGACCCCGGGATGTTCTTCCGTTCGGTGGCGACGCGCGGCGCGGCCGGCGGCTTCGCGCACGCGAGCTTCGATCAACTCGACCTGCTCGACGCGTTCGGCTTCGACTGGATCGTGATCGAGGCGGCCGGCGCGGGGCAGAGCGAGATCGAGATCTCGTTCGCGGCCGACGTGACGCTCGTCGTCTTCCCGCCGGCGAGCGGCGACGCGGTGCAGGCGCTCAAGGCCGGTCTCATGGAGGCAGGTGACGCCTTCTGTATAAGCAAGGCCGATCTTCCGGGCGCCGAGCGTGCGGCCGCGACGCTGCGCACGGCACTCGAGCTCGAGTCGGCGCGCGACCCGCGGGACCTCCCGCCGGTCGTCCTCGTCGCGGCGCTCGAAGGCCGCGGCATCGCTCTGCTGCCGCCGCTCCTGCTCGAGCGCGCCGAGCGGCTGCGCGCGACCGGCGAGGCGGAGCGCCGCCGGCGGGCGCGACTCGCCCGGCGCGTGCGACACCTGGCGCTGCGGGAGGTCGAGCAGCGGCTGCTCGAGCAGCGCGACGCGGTGCTGGCGCGAGCGACGTCCGACGGCGGCGCCTCGCCGCACCGGCTCGCGCGCGAACTCCTGGAACGCCTTCTTCCATTGAATCCTGGGCAACCGAGTCCTCGGCCGTCGAGCCCTCCGCGATGAACCCGCGCCCCGCCGACCCGATCGCGCCGCCGTCGCCCGCCGCGCAGGGCGCGAGCGCCGCGACGTCGCCCGGCGCGAGCGAGCTCGCGGTCCGCTTCGTCACCGGCGCCGCGCTCTTCGACGGGCACGACGCCTCGATCAACATCGTGCGCCGCCTGCTCGTGCGCGAGGGCGCCGAGGTGGTCCACCTCGGCCACAACCGCTCGGCGAGCGAGATCGTGCGCGCCGTCCTGCAGGAGGACGCGCAGGGCGTCGCCATCTCTTCCTACCAGGGCGGCCACGTCGAGTTCTTCCACTACGTGATCGACCTGCTGCGCGAGCGAGGCGCCGGCCACGTGAAGATCTTCGGCGGCGGCGGCGGCGTCATCGTCGCGCGCGAGATCACGGAGCTCGAGAAGTACGGCGTCACCAAGATCTACTCGCCGCAGGACGGCCGCAAGCTCGGCATGGTCGGCATCGCGCGCGAGATGATCGCCACCTGCCGCTTCGACCCGCTCGCGCTGCCGACGCCCGCGGCGAGCAACGACGGGGGCGGCGCGCCGCTGCGCGACGCGGCGATCGCGCGCGCGATCACCGCCGCGGAGCGAGCGGCCCAGCGCGGCGGCGCGACGAAGAGGCGCACGAAGAAGATGCCGGTGCTCGGCATCACCGGCACCGGCGGCGCCGGCAAGTCGAGCCTCACCGACGAGCTCGTGCGGCGGATGCGCTACGCGCAGCCCGGGATGAAGCTCGCGCTCCTCCTCATTGATCCGAGCAAGCGGCTCACCGGCGGCGCGCTGCTCGCCGACCGCATCCGGATGAACGCGATCGAGTCGGAGAACGTCTACGTCCGGTCGCTCGCCACGCGCGGCAGCCGCAGCGAGGTCTCGGGCGCGCTCGAGGGCGCGCTCGCCGTGCTCGAGGAGCGCGGCTTCGACCTCTGCCTGGTCGAGACGAGCGGCATCGGCCAGGGCGACTCGGCCATCGTCGACTTCGCCGACGCCTCGCTCTACGTGATGACGCCGGAGTTCGGCGCGCCGAGCCAGCTCGAGAAGATCGACATGCTCGATCTCGCCGACCTGGTCGCCATCAACAAGTTCGACCGGCGCGGCGCCGAGGACGCGCTGCGCGACGTCCGCCGGCAGCTCCAGCGGACGCGCCAGTCGGCGCCGGTGCACGGCACGGTCGCCAGCCGCTTCAACGATCCTGGTGTAAACCGCCTGTTCGAAGCGCTCGCCGAACTGCTGCGCGCGAAGTTCGGCCTCTTCAAGAGCAAGCCGGCGCTGCCGCCCGCGCCGAAGGCGAAGCCACACCTCCTGCCGCCCGATCGCGTCGGCTACCTCGGCGAGATCGTCCGCTGCGTGCGCGGCTACCGGCGCCGCACGGAAGAGGAGGCGGAGCGGCTCTCGCGGATCCAGGCGCTCGAGCGGGCGCGCGACGAGCTGGCGAAGGACGGCGACGCCGCCACGACCGCGGCGCTCGCGGCGAAGGCCGAGAAGGAGAAGCAGGCGACGCCGCGCGAGGCGCTCGAGCTGCTCGCCCGCGAGACGGCGGAGCTGGCGAAGTACCGGGGCGACGAGTACCGCTACGAGGTGCGCGGCCGCGAGCACGCGGTGAAGCTCCACACCATTTCGCTCTCGGGCCTGCCGATCCCGAAGGTTGCGCTGCCGCGCCTCACCGACGACGGCGACCTCCATCGCTTCCTGCGGCTCGAGAACGTCCCCGGCCGCTTCCCCTTCACGGCGGGGATCTATCCGTTCAAGCGGGTCGACGAGGAGCCGCGCCGCCAGTTCGCCGGCGAGGGCGGGCCCGCGCGCACGAACAAGCGGTTCCACTACCTCTCGCGCCACGACGCGGCGAAGCGCCTCTCGGTCGCCTTCGACTCGGTCACGCTCTACGGCGAGGACCCGCACGAGCGGCCCGACATCTACGGGAAGATCGGCGAGGGCGGCGTCTCGATCTGCACGCTCGACGACATGAAGGTGCTGATGGAGGGGTTCGATCTCGTCGACCTGAACACCTCGGTCTCGATGACGATCAACGGCCCGGCGCCGGTGGTGCTCGCCTTCTTCCTCGACACGGCGATCGACCGCGAGTGCGAGAAGCAGGCGAAGGTGCTCAGCCGCGAGCTCACTCATGACGAGCGCCGCCGGATCGCGGCCGCGACCCTCAAGGTCGTGCGCGGCACCGTCCAGGCCGACATCCTGAAGGAGGACCAGGCGCAGAACACCTGCATCTTCAGCACCGACTTCAGCCTGAAGCTGATGGGCGACGTGCAGGAGTTCTTCACGAAGAACCAGGTCCGGAACTTCTATTCGGTCTCGATCAGCGGCTACCACATCGCCGAGGCGGGCGCCAACCCGATCAGCCAGCTCGCCTTCACGCTCGCCAATGGCTTTACCTACGTCGAGTACTACCTCTCGCGCGGGCTGCCGATCGACGAGTTCGCCCACAACCTGAGCTTCTTCTTCAGCAACGGGCTCGACCCCGAGTACTCGGTGATGGGCCGCGTCGCGCGGCGCATCTGGAGCGTGGCGCTCAAGAACTTCTACGGCGCCTCCGAGCGCAGCCAGAAGTTCAAGTACCACATCCAGACGTCGGGCCGGTCGCTCCACGCGATGGAGATCGACTTCAACGACATCCGGACCACGCTGCAGGCGCTGACCGCGATCTATGACCAGTGCAACTCGCTGCACACCAACGCCTACGACGAGGCGATCACGACGCCGACCGAGGAATCCGTGCGCCGCGCGATGGCGATCCAGATGATCCTCCAGCGCGAGTTCGGCGTGACGAAGAACGAGAACCCGATGCAGGGCTCGTTCCTGACGCAGGAGCTCACCGACCTCGTCGAGGAGGCGGTGCTCTCAGAATTCGAACGGCTCCACGAGCGCGGCGGCGCGCTCGGCGCCATGGAGACGCACTACCAGCGCGGCCGCATCCAGGAGGAGTCGCTCCTCTACGAGCTGAAGAAGGACTCGGGCGAGCTGCCGGTCGTCGGCGTCAACTGCTTCGAGCGCCCCGCCGACATGGTCACCGGGGACGGGAAAGGCGCGCACGATCCGGAGAAGGAGGTCCCGCTCGCGCGCGCGAGCCGGCCCGAGAAGGACGACCAGATCGCGCGGCTGCGCGACTTCCAGCGGCGCCACGCGGGCGAGGCGCCGGCCGCGCTGAAGCGGCTGCAGGAGATCGCGCTCGCCGGCGGCAACGTCTTCGCCGAGCTGATGGAGACGGTGCGCGTCGCGTCGCTCGGCCAGATCACGAACGCGCTCGACGAGGTGGGCGGCCGCTACCGCCGCTCGCTCTGATCCTGCGATGACGACCCGGCCCCCGCGCGTGCTGCTCGCCAAACCGGGCCTCGATGGGCACGATCGCGGCGTGCTCGTCGTCGCCGCGGCGCTGCGCGACGCCGGCTTCGAGGTGATCTACACCGGGCTGCGCCAGACGCCCGAGACGATCGCGGCCGCCGCCGAGGAGGAGGACGTCGACGTCGTCGGCCTCTCGGTTCTCTCGGGCGCGCACCCGACGCTCGTGCCGGCGACGATCGCGGAGATGAAGGCGCGCCGGCTCGACGACGTGCCGGTGGTTCTCGGCGGGATCATTCCGGCCGAGGATCACGCCGCGATGAAGCAGGCGGGCGTGGCCGCGATCTTCGGACCGGGCACGCGCACCGCGGACGTGGTCCGGTCGTTCCAGGAAATTGCCGAGCGCGCGCGCCGCAGCGCGTCGCGCTCCACGGAGTGATCGCCTTGCCGAAGTCCGAGCTCCCCGATCCGATGCAGATGGAGATCCTGAACGTCGACCAGGCGGCGGCCTACCTCGGCGTCTCCACCAAGACCTTCTTCAAGGTGCTGCGCGAGGGCGAGATGCCGGGCCGCAAGGTCGGGCGCGAGTGGAAGTTCTCGCGGCGCGCGCTCGAGGCGTGGATCGCCGGCGGCCGCAGCCGCGACTTCCTCGACCTCGACGACTCGACCGTCGACGAGGCCGAGGCCGCCGCCGCCGCGCAGAAGAGCGCGGCTGCGGGCGCCCCGCGCCGCGCCGGCGCGCGACCCGGCTTCCACGCGGACGAGGATTGATCGGATGGAGACGACTCAGACCGGTCCGCTGCAGCTCTCCGACGACGAGCTCCTCCTGCGTGACACCGTCCGCAAGTTCGCCGAGGACGAGGTCCTGCCGGGCGAGCTCGAGCGCGACAAGGCGGCCCGTTTCCACGAGGAGCTCGTCCGCAAGCTGGCGGAGCTCGGCTTCCTCGGCGTGCCGGTGCCCGAGGAGTACGGCGGCGCCGGCATGAGCACGCTCTGCTACGCGCTCGTCGTCGAGGAGATCGCCAAGGTCTCGGGCTCGCTCGCGCTCACGCTCGCGGCCCACACCTCGCTCGGGACGATGCCGATCGTCGACTTCGGCACCGAGGAGCAGAAGCGCGAGTTCGTGCCGCCGCTCGCGAGCGGAACCTACCTCGGCAGCTTCGCGCTCACCGAGCCGCAGGCCGGCTCCGACGCCGGCGCGACGCGCACGACGGCGACGCGCGACGGCGACGCCTACGTGCTCAGCGGCCAGAAGGCGTGGATCACCAACGCCGGCTACGCCGGCAGCTTCGTGGTGACCGCGCGCACGAGCCCGGGCAGCGGCACCGAAGGGATCAGCGCCTTCATCGTGCGCCGCGACACGCCCGGCTTCGCCATCGGCCAGCCCGAGAAGAAACTCGGCCTGCACAGCTCCGACTCGCGGCCGATCTTCTTCGACCGCTGCCGCGTGCCCGCGAACCAGCGGCTCGGACCGGAGGGCGAGGGCTTCAAGTACTTCATGCGCACGCTCGACCGCGGGCGCATCATCATCGGCTCGATGGCGCTCGGGCTCGCCGAAGGGGCGCTCGAACGGTCGCTGCGCTACGCCAAGGAGCGCAAGACCTTCGGCCGCGAGATCGCCTTCCACCAGGCGATCGCCTTCAAGCTCGCCGACATGGCCACGCAGATCGAGGCGGCGCGCCACCTCGTCTACAACGCCGCGCGCCGCAAGGACGCCGGGCTCCCGTTCGCCCGCGACGCCGCCATGGCCAAGCTCTACTCGAGCGAGATGGCGATGCGCGTCACGAGCGACGCCATCCAGATCCACGGCGGCTACGGCTTCGTCCGCGAGTACCACGTCGAGCGCATGTACCGCGACGCCAAGCTCTGCACCATCGGCGAAGGCACCAGCGAGATCCAGCGCCTCGTGATCTCGCGCTCGCTGATCCAGGACGGGCTCGGGGGCGTGTGAGGAGCCGAAGCATGGCCGCGAGAATCCAGTTCGATCGCCGCCGGCTCGGCGAGTTCTGCCAGCGTCACCACATCCGCAAGCTCGCGCTCTTCGGCTCGGTCCTGCGCGACGACTTCCGTCCCGACAGCGACGTCGACGTCCTCGTCGAGTTTCAGGAGGGCCGCGGCCCCGGCTTGATCGCGTTCTGCCAGATGGAGGAGGAGCTGGCGCCCCTCCTCGGCGGCCGTCGACTCGACCTCGTCACGCCGAAGTTCCTCAACCCGAGGATCCGCGACCGCGTGCTCGCGAGCGCGGAGGTCGAATATGCCCAAGGATGACGCGGTCTACGTGGCGCACATGCTCGAGACCGCGCGTCGCGCCCTTCGGATCGTCGAGGGCAAGCGGAGCGTGGACTTCTTCGCCGACGAGACTCTGCGCCTCGCGCTCACGAGACTGGTCCAGGTGATCGGCGAGGCCGCGCGACGCGTGTCGGTCGGCTTTGTCCAAACGCATCCGGAGGTTCCGTGGAAGGCGGTCACGGGGATGCGCAACAAGCTGGTGCACGACTACATGGGCGTCGACGAGGACATGATCTGGGACACGGTCACGAAAGAACTCCCGTCACTCGTGACAGCGCTGGATCGACTTGTCCGCTGAAAGACTGGGAATAGCGCCACGTCATCCGAGGAAGGGGAACGATGACATCTGCGCACGCTTCGGCCTACGCGCGAAACGTCACGCGACTGATCGCATCGATTTCCGCGACCGAGCCGAGCTTCTACGCGGCCATCAAGGATCTTCTCGGCGCCGTGCTCGCAGAGCGACGGCTTCCATTCGAGGTTCGTGTCGCCACTTCGGAGCATCGGCACGGCGGCAGCTCCGACCTGCCCGATCTCGCGCTCTACGACAGTGCAGGCGAATACCTCGTGATCTGCGGCGAGGTGAAACTCCCCGACGTCGGATTGAAGGATCTCGCCCTGTCTTCGGGAGGCGATGACCAGATCGGGCGGTACCTCGCCCAGACCGCCGTCGTCTTGCTCTCCAACGTACGTGAGTTCGGAGTCGTGACTGCGGCGCCCGGCAACGGTGATCGCGGTCCCGTCCCACGCGGCCAGCGCCGGCTGGAGCGCGTCGTGAAGCTCTGGGAGACCGAGGAGGACTTTCGACGGGGACGACCGGTCCGCGATGACGCCTTCGACGAGCTCGCCGACCTCATCGAGCAGGCCATCACGCGCCACGCTCCGATCGCCGAACCCGAATCGCTCGCGCGCATCCTGGCTCTCCAGGCGCGTCACGCAAAGAGCGACCTGCCGGCCCGATTCACCGACGCTGTGCAGGACCTACTCGAAGACTTTGGCACCGCTCTTGGCGTGAAGTTCGTCGGTAAGGAAGGCGAGGAGTTCTTTCGCAGCTCGCTCATCCAGACGGCTTACTACGGACTCTTCGCCGGCTGGGCGCTCTGGTGGCAGCAGGGAGCGAAGGGCACGTTTCGATGGGAGGACGTTTCGGACTATCTGCGCATCCCGTTCCTCGGAGAACTGTTCCACGAGTTCCGCCATCCCAAGCGGTTGAAGGAACTGCGGCTCAAACAGCACCTTGACGATGCGACGGAGACGCTGGGCCGCGTCGACCGCGACCGCTTCTTCAATCGCTTCCATCTGCCGACGATCGACGAGCAAGACCCTGCGGCGGAGCTGTCGACGAGTGCGATCACCTACTTCTACGAGCCATTCCTTGAAGCCTTCGATCCGGAGCTGCGCAAGCAGCTCGGCGTCTGGTACACGCCGATCGAGATCGTGCGCTACCAGGTCCGCCGCGTCGATCAGATCCTCCGAACTGATCTCGGGTGCCGCCGCGGCTTCGCCGATCCCAAGGTGGTCGTGCTCGATCCGTGCTGCGGGACGGGTGCCTATCTCATCGAGGTGCTGCGCTGCATCGCTTCGCAGCTCCGATCGGAGGGCGTCGGAGCACTTCTCGGGCAGCGGCTCCTGTCCGATGCGTGCTCCCGCATCTGCGGCTTCGAGTTGCTTACCGCGCCGTTCGTGGTCGCGCAGCTCCAGATGTACCTGCTCTTCTCGCAGCTCGGCGCTGAGCCGCAGCCCGATCAGCGACTCGCAGTGTTCCTGACGAACGCGCTGACGGGTTGGGAAGGAGGCGAGGACTACGTGAAGATGAACTTCCCGGAGCTCGAGGCCGAGCGAGCCTCGGCGGGCAGGGTCAAACGCGACGCCCGGATCATCGTCGTGCTCGGGAATCCACCGTACAACCGCTTCGCTGGCGTTCCTCCTATTGACGACGAGCGCAACCTCATCGACGACTACAAGGGCATCCAGCGCGACGGCCACGGCCGGCAGGTCGGGAACGCCGCGCTCTTCTCGGAGTGGGGGATCCAGAAGCAGACGCTCGACGATCTCTACATCCGTTTCTTTCGGCTCGCGGAGAGGCGCATCGGCGAACGCGCGCCGTTCGGCGTCGTCTCGTTCATCTCGAACTACTCGTTCTATTTGGGTCGCTCACACCCGATCATGCGTGAGTCACTTCTTCGATCATTCGACGAGATCTGGATCGATTCTCTCAACGGCGACAAGTACACGACAGGCAAGGTCATCCCGAAGGGGCTTCCCGGCGAAGGCACGACTGATCAGAGCGTGTTCACGACGGACGCGGATGCCCGCGGCATTCAGGTCGGGACGGGAATCACGACGCTCGTGAAGAAAGGACCGAGGCCGGCCGATCAGACCGCAGGAAAGGTGTTCTACCGCGACTTCTGGGGACGCGCGGACGCCAAGCGGCGTGCGCTCCTCGATTCCCTCGACAGTTCATCCTGGAGTGACGCGCAGCGAGTCGGAGCGTCGCGGCGGCCCGAAGGGCCTCGCGACTACGCGACGATCCGAGTGTCGAGGGATCAAGGATGGGTGTTCGCCGACGTCGCGACCTCCGACCGCAGCGCGAACTGGCCGAAACTCAACGAGCTTTTCACGACGACGGTTCATGGAGCCAACCCGAATCGCGGCATCGAAGGGAGCGTGGTCGAGATCGATCCTTCGGTACTCGAGTCGCGCATGCGCGACTACTTTTCGGCCTGTCCGTTCGACGAGCTCGCGGCTCGACACCCGGAGCTCTGCAAGAATCGCTCTCGGTACGACGCGCGTGAGTTGCGCAAGCAGCTGGTCGCGAAGTCGCAGTTCACCGCGGATCGCATCGTTCCCTTCCTGTTGTTCCCGTTCGATTTGCGATGGCTGTACTACGAGACCGGAGCGAAGCTCCTCGACGAGCACAGCCCCGAACTCTGGAAGAACCTCGCTGGCAACGAGTTCCTTGTCTCGGTGCCTCATGCGCGCAGGCCGTCCGAAGCGCGACCACTTCTCGTGACGACGTCTTTCTTCCACCACTTGAACGACCGCGGCGCGATCGCCTTCCCGATGCTCGTCGTCGAGAGCAGTGCGTCGAACAATCTCTTTGAGCGTTCGGCGGCGACGTCGCGGACTGGAAACCTCGCTCGGAACGCGGCGCCGGCGTTGTGCGGCGTTCACGGTCGGCATCGTGGTGCCGACGATCGCGGAATGGTCCACGATCTATTCCGGCTGATACTCGCGGCGACTCATGCTCCAAAGTACGAGGCTGAGCACCATGCCTCATTGAAGACGGATTGGGCCCGCATTCCGATCCCGCGCGATTGCAATCTGTTCCGGTCGATGGTCGACGCCGGCGATCGCATCGCCCTGCTGCTGAACCCCCTGCTCGAAGCCACCGACGTAATCGTCGAGCTTGTTGGCAATGAGTTCGCGTCGCTCGGAGCGATCCGTCGGATCGACGGGCGCGAACTCGCCGGAGCGGATCTGTGCGTCACCCGCAACTACTTCGGCGCCGCCAAGGGTGACTGGCGCGATCGTGCGCCTGCTCCTGGCGAGCAATGGTGCGAACGATGGAGTAGCTGCACCGGCGACCTCTACCTCAACGACGATGTCTTCGTGCAGCATGTTCCGGAAGCCGTCTGGAACTACGAGCTCGGCGGCTACCCGGTCCTCAAGAAGTGGCTCGGCGGCCGCGAAGCCGGACGCCGCGGTGGCAAGCCGATGACCGCCGACGAGGCGGAACAGCTCCAGAGCATCGTGCGCCGCATCGCTGCGTTGCTCGTCCTCCACGGACGTCTCGATGACCTCTACGAACGCGCCGCGCCCGACGCGTTCACTTGCGCCGAACTGGGCATCAAGTCCGAATAGACGCGGCGCAGGGACGCGGGGCTGCCGCGTCGGTCAGGCGAGGAGCTCCGGCACGACCTTGCCGTAAACGTCCGTGAGCCGGAAGTCGCGGCCGGTGTGGCGCCAGGTGAGGCGCTCGTGGTCGAGGCCGAGGAGATGGAGAAGGGTCGCGTGCAGGTCGTGCACGTGGACCTTGTCCTGGATGGCGTGCCAGCCGAAGTCGTCGGTGGCGCCGTGGACGAGGCCGCCCTTCACGCCGCCGCCGGCGAGCCACATGGTGAAGCCGAAGGGGTGGTGCTCGCGGCCGTCGTTGCCTTCGGCGGTGGGGGTGCGGCCGAACTCGCCGCCCCAGATCACGAGCGTGTCCTCGAGCAGGCCGCGCGCCTTCAGGTCCTGGAGCAGCGCGGCGATCGGCTGATCGACGGCGGCGCAGTTCAAGGGCAGCTCGGTCTTGAGCCCGCCGTGCTGGTCCCAGAGCTGGCAGCTCGAGCGATGGGCCGTCTGCGTGTGATAGACCTGGACGAAGCGCACGCCGCGCTCGACGAGGCGGCGCGCGAGCAGGCACTGGCGGCCGAAGATCTCGGTGACCTTGTCGTCGAGTCCGTAGAGCTTCCGCGTCTCCGGACTCTCGTTCCCGACGTCGAACGCCTCGGGCGCCTCGGCCTGCATCCGGAAGGCGAGCTCGAACGACGCGATGCGCGCGTCGAGGCGGCTGTCCTTCTCGCGCCGGCGGGCGTGCAGCTCGTTCAGCGTCGCGAGCGCGTCGAGCTGCGCGCGCTGCCGTTCGGCCGGGACCTTCGAGTTGCCGAGGTCGGCGATCGGGTGGGCGAGGTCGGCGACGAGCGTCCCCTGATAGGCCGCGGGCAGGAAGCTCGAGCTCCAGAGCGGCGCGCCCTGCGCCGGCTGCGCCGGGCTCAGCACGACGTAGCCCGGCAGGTTCCGGTTCTCCGTGCCGAGCCCATACAACAGCCACGAGCCCATCGACGGCCGCGAGAAGGCCTGCTCGCCGGTGTTCATCTGCAGGCAGGCGCCGTTGTGGTTGATGTTGTCGGCGACCATCGAGCGGATCACGCAGAGGTCGTCGACGCAGCGCGCGAGATTCGGCAGCAGCTCGCTCACCTCGATGCCCGACTCGCCGTGCTTCTCGAACCGCCACGGCGAGCGCAGCAGGTTGCCGGTCTTCGTGCGCACGAGCTTCGGCATCTCGAACGGCAGCGGCTTGCCGCTGTCCGCGTCGAGTCGCGGCTTGGGGTCGAAGAGGTCGACGTGCGACGGCCCGCCCGACATGAAGAGGAAGATCACCCGCTTCGCGCGCGCCGGAAAGTGAGGCGGCTTCAGGCCGAGCGGATCGGCGCCGCCCTCGCCGCCGGCACTCGCGCCTCCGCCGTCCGCGGGCGCCTCCTCCGCGAGCAGGCTCGACAGCGCGAGCAGCCCGAAGCCGTTGGCGGCGAAGCCGAGCGCCTCGCGCCGCGTCAGTCGACGAACGTCCACTCGTTGCTCCAGAGCAGGACCTGGACGTACTCGGACCATGAGCGAAGTCGGGCGTCGGCATCATCGGCCGTCGTCTCGCCGCGCGCGAGCGCCGCGAGTCCGATCTCGACCTCGTCGTCCGTGGGCGGCCGCGCGAAGAGCAGCTCGTAGGTCCGCGCGATGCGCCCGCGGTCGCCGCTCGCGCCGCCAGCCTCGTTTGCTCCGCTCACCCCATTTGCGTCGTCGGCAAGGATCCGCCGCGCGAGCGCCTCGGCGCGCGCCAGCACGAAGGCATCGTTCATGAGGTAGAGCGCCTGCGGCGCGACGGTGGCGGTCGTGCGTTGGTCGACGCTCGCCGTCGGGTCGGCCGCGTCGAAGAGCTCGCGCCAGCTCGAGCGGTCCGATCGAACGGTCATCACGTAGAGCGTGCGCCGCCGCGTCGCCGGATCGCGGACGGCCGGGCCGCCGCGCGCGTCGTCGAGCTCGCCCGCGACGGCGAGCATCGCGTCGCGCAGCTCCTCGGCCTCGAGCCGGCGCCGGGTCGCGCGCGCGAGCAGACGATTCTCCGGGTCGGCCTCGAGCGCGGCGGCTGCCGGCGCGCTCGACTGCTGCCACGCGTTCGAGAGCAGGATCGACCGGTGCAGCGCCTTCACCGATCCGCCTGATTCGACGAAGCGGCGCGCGAGCCAATCCAGCAGCTCGGGATGGGTCGGCGGCTCGCCCTGGTTCCCGAAGTTGCCGGGCGTGCGCACGATCCCGGCGTCGAAGTGGTGCTGCCAGACGCGGTTGACGATCACGCGCGCGCTCAGCGGATGGTCGGGACGGGTGATCCAGCGCGCGAGCTCGAGCCGGCCGCTCGCGCCTTCAGGAATCGGCGGCTGCTCCTCGCCCGCGAGGATCCGCGGGAAGTGGCGCGGGACGACGTCGCCGAGCCGGTCGTACCGGCCGCGGACGTGGACTTGCACGTCGTGGATCCCGGCCTGCGCCGAATTCGGCACGCCGCCCTCCTGGATCCCGACGGCCTGCTCGAGCGGCTGCGGCGGATGGGCCTTCAGGTCGTCGAGCTCGACGATGAGTGGCGCGACCGCCGCGGCGAAGTCGGGCGCGAGCCGCTCGAGCTCGCCGCGGTCGGCGGCCGTGGCCGAGCGCACGATCTCGATCCAGTGCGGGAGCGCGGCGTCGCCCTCGATCGCGGGATCGACCGCGGCTCTCGGCGCGAGATCGCGGAAGCTCCAGACATCGGGCTGGCCGTGGCGATCGGGCTGTGGATTGGCGAGCTCGCCGCGAGCTGCGGCGGCGAGGACTTCGTCGGTCAGGCTCCAGCTCCGTCGCGCGCCAATGCCATCGCCCTCGCCCTCGCCCTCGGCGATCGAGAGCTCGACGACGGTCGTGTCGCACTCGTACCCGCCCTTCGGGCGAACGACGACGCGCAGTTGCTCGCCGCGTTGGATGGCGACGCGTTCGAGCTGGGAATCAGTCGCGCCGCCGCTGGCGATCGTGCCGGCGACGAGCACGTCCGCCTGAGGACCGTGAACCCGCTCGACCGCGTAGTCGACGCCGTCACCGCAGACCGCGTCGGCATCGGCGATCCGGACGTGGAGCGAAGCCGAGCCGGTGATCGGGCTCTCCCAGACCACCGCCACGCCCGCGCGCGGCGACGGGTGGACCGCCACGCACTTCGGCGGCAGCGTCACGGTCAGGAACGCCGCGGCGGCGTCGCTCGCGTTCACCACCGCGGACGGGGTCTCCTCCTCGTTCTTCCAGGCGAAGAGGCCGTGCTTTCCAAGAAGGTCGCGCACCGGTGTCGCGAGCATGCGGCCGCCGGCCGGCTCGAGGAGGTCGAGCCATCGCCGCAGCGCGAATACGTGCAGCCCGCGTCGCTCGGCGAAGTCGGCGAGCGAGGGAGCGGCCGCGCCGGGCGCGGGCGCCCCCGCGCCCGGCGCGGATGAACCATGGGTCCAATCCCACACGGCGGCGAGATAGCGAGCCGTGTCGGGCAGGAGCGAGCGCGCGAGCTCGCGCTGCGCCGCGACCGTGGACGCCTCGATCGACTTCCCGAGCTCGGCGATGCGCAGCTCGCGCCGCCGTCGCGACTCCTGCTCCGCTCGCGAGAGCAGCGCGATCCGCAGCACCGGCGAGCCTTCGGTCTTCGCCCCCGGCTCGGCGAGGACGTGGCTGCTCATGAAGATCCCGGCGAGCCCGTAGTAGTCCTCCGTCGGGATCGGATCGAACTTGTGGTCGTGGCAGCGCGCGCATCCGACCGTGAGCCCGAGGAAGGCGCGGCCGACGACGTCGACCTGGTCGTCAACGACGTCGGTCAGCACTTTCTCCTTGTCGGAGTCGCCGCCGCCCCAGTTGCCGATCGCCAGCATCCCGGTCGCGATCACGCGCGACGGATCGAAGCCCTGCGGCCCTTCCTCGGCGAGAAGGTCGCCGGCGATCTGGTCGACGACGAACTGCGCGTAGGGCAGGTCGCGGTTGAAAGCGTCGACGACCCAGTCGCGGTAGCGCCACGCCTCGGCCACGTCGGCCCTCTCGGCGCCGGGATTCAGCGAGCGCGCGTCGAACCAGTCGGTGTAGCGCACCACGTCGAGCCAGTGGCGCGCCCACCTTTCGCCGTAGCGCGGCGAGGCGAGGAGGCGGTCGACCACTCGCGCGAAGGCGTCGGGTGATTCGTCAGCGAGGAAGGCGGCGACCTCCTCGGGCGTCGGCGGCAGGCCGGTCAGATCGAAGGTCGCGCGGCGGATCAGCGTGCGCCGATCGGCGGGCGGCGCCGGCGCAAGGCCGCGCGCCTCGAGCGCCGCGAGCACGAAGCGGTCGAGGTCGCCGCGCGGCCAGGAGGCGTCGAGCACGGCCGGCGGGCTCGGATCCTTCACGGGCTGGAACGACCAGAAGGCGCGCTGCTCGTCGGTGAACGAGCTCGCCGCGCCGCCGTCCGCCGCGTCCTTGCTCGCCTCCGGCCACGGCAGCCCGAGCTTCACCCACTCGACGAGCGTCGCCACCTCCGCGTCGTCGAGCGCTCCGGTCGGCGGCATCTTGAGCTCGCCCGCGCGCCGCACCGCCTGCACGAGAAGGCTCTCGTCGGGATTCCCGGGCACGGCCGCAGCGCCGCGCTCGCCGCCCGCGAGCAGCGTCGCGCGTGAATCGAGCCGCAGCCCCGACTTCGACTTCGCCGCGCCGTGGCACTTGAAGCAGCGCTCGGCCAGCAGCGGCCGCACCTTCGCCTCGAAGAACTCGAGCTCCTGCGGCGTCGGGCGGTCGTCGGACGGCGCCGGACTTCCGGCGCGGACGAATCCACCGATGAACCCGCCGACGAGGAGGACGGCCGAAGAACCCGCAGCGAAGCGCGACATCGCGTTCGCCAGCCTAGCTGGATTCGGCGTCCACTTCCCGGTGGTCGCGCGCCGTCGCTCCGCGGTAGGGTCACGGCATGGCATCGAGCCGACTCGTCCCGGATCTGGACGCGACGGCCGCGTCGCTGCCGCCGCGCGGCGTGATGCAGCGCGCGTTCACGCGGCGCGACGCGAGCTTCGACGGGATCTTCCTCACCGCCGTGAAGACGACCGGGATCTTCTGCCGGCCGACCTGCCCGGCCAGGCGTCCGCGAGTCGAGAACGTCCGCTTCTTCGCGACGGCGCGCGAGGCGCTCTTCTCGGGATTCAGGCCGTGCAAGCGCTGCCGGCCGCTCGAACGCAAAGGCGCGGCGCCCGAGTGGCTCGCGCCGTTGCTCGCCGCGATCGACGCCGACCCGGCGCGGCGCTGGCGAGATCACGATCTGCGCGCGCTCGAGCTCGATCCGGCGCGCGTCCGCCGCTGGTTCTCGAAGGAGCACGGAATGACCTTCCAGGCCTATTCGCGCGCGCGACGGCTCGGCAAGGCGTTCACCGCGCTCAAGAACGGACGGAAGCTCGACCACGTCGCGCTCGACCACGGGTTCGAGTCGCACTCCGGCTTTCGCGACGCGTTCGCGAAGGCGTTCGGCGCGCCGCCCGGCCGCGCGCGCCGCGGAGAGTGCATCGCCTTCGACTGGATCGAGAGCCCGCTCGGCCCGCTCCTCGTCGCGGCGGTCGACGAGGGGGTCTGCCTGCTCGAGTTCAGCGACCGGCGCATGCTCGAAGCGCAGCTCGCGACGCTCCGTCGCCGCATCGATCGGCCGGCAGTTCCCGGCGACCATCCGTACCTGACGCGGCTGCGCCGCGAGCTCGCCGAGTACTTCGCCGGAACGCGGCGCGAATTCACGGTTCCGCTCTTCGCACGCGGCAGCCCGTTCCAGCAGCGCGTCTGGACGGCGCTGCGCGCAATCCCGTTCGGAACGACCTGCAGCTACGTCGACGTCGCTCGTGCGATCGGTTCGCCGAAGGCGTCGCGTGCCGTCGGCACCGCCAACGGCTCGAACCGGATCGCCATCGTGATCCCGTGCCACCGCGTCGTGAACGAAGGCGGCAAGCTCGGCGGCTACGGCGGCGGACTGTGGCGCAAGCGGTGGCTGCTCGACCTCGAGCGGCGCGCGACCGCCGCGGTCGCCGACCACGCCGCGCGGTCGAGGAGCGTCTCCGCCTGACGCCGATCGGCTATGGTGCGGCGTCCCATGGACGTCGTGATCACCCACGCGCTGCGCACGCCGATCGGCAAGTACCTCGGCGGCCTCTCGTCGCTCACGGCGGCCGACCTCGCGGTGCACGCGGTGAAGAGCGTGGTCGAGCGCTCGGGCGTCGCGCCGGCCGACGTCGGGGAGCTGATCTTCGGCAACGCGCGCCAGGCCGGCGGCGGACCCAACGTCGCGCGGCAGATCCTCTGCCGGAGCGGGATCCCGGAGACGAGCACCGCCTACACCGTGAACATGGCGTGCGGCTCGGGGCTGAAGAGCGTGCAGCTCGCGGCCGAGAGCGTGCGGCGCGGCGACGTGAAGGTCGCCATCGCGGGCGGTACCGAGAGCATGAGCCGCCTGCCCTTCCTGCTCGACGGCTTTCGGGCCGGCTACCGGCTCGGCCACGCGCCGGTCGTCGACGCCATGTACAAGGACGGCTTCGACTGCCCGATGGCGAAGAAGCCGATGGGGGCGACGGCCGAGACGCTGGCGAGGAAACACTCGATCGCGCGCGCCGAGCAGGACGAGTTCGCGGCGAACTCACAGCAGAAGTGCGAGGCGGCGCGCAAGGCGGGCCGGTTCAAGGACGAGATCGCGCCGATCGTGATCGATGGCCCTGCGCAAAAGAGCGGGCCGGTCACGCTCGACACCGACGAGCACCCGCGCGACGGCATCACCGCCGCCTCGCTGGCGAAGCTCCCGCCGGTCTTCGACAAGAACGGAACGGTCCACGCCGGCAACTCGAGCGGCATCACCGACGGCGCGGCCGCGCTGCTCCTGATGAGCGCCGACGAGGCGAAGCGCCGCGGCCTCGCTCCCCTCGCGAAGCTCGGCGCCTTCGTCGCCACCGGCGTCGACCCCGAGATCATGGGCATCGGCCCGGTGCCGGCGACGCGCGAGCTGCTGAAGCGCCGCGACCTGAAGCTCGACGACTTCGACCTGATCGAGCTCAATGAAGCATTCGCAGCCCAGGTGCTCGCGTGCGACCGCGAGCTGAAGCTCCCGCGCGACCGGCTCAACGTGAACGGCGGCGCCATCGCGCTCGGCCATCCGATCGGCTGCACCGGCGCGCGCATCCTCGTCACGTTGCTCCATGAGATGAAGCGGCGCGGCAGCCGGCGCGGACTGGCGACGCTCTGCGTCAGCGGCGGGCTCGGGCTCGCGCTCGAGGTCGAGCGGGCGTGAACGGCGGCGCAGCCTTTGCCCCCGCGGCCCCTGTCGCTCGGGGGCCGATGAACCATCCGCGCGATTGGGCGTAGTCTGCGTGCCGATTCTGCTCGCGATCCGCATCGGGACGAATGGAAACGACCGTGAAGAAGAGAACCAAGATCTGGCTGACCGTCGTCGTGCTCGCCGCCGGCGGCATCGGCTTCCAGGCCAAGAAGGCGCACGACGAGAAGGAGACCGCCGAGGTCGAGATCAAACGGATCGAACGCAAGGACCTACGGTCGATCATCTCCGCGTCGGGGAAGATCAAGCCGAAGACGATGGTCGACGTGAGCGCCGCGGTCTCGGGCAAGGTGCTCGCCGCGCTCGTCCGCGAGGGCGACCTCGTCAGGAAGGGCCAGCCGCTGCTGAAGATCGACCCCAAGCCGTTCGAGACGCAGGTCCAGCAGCTCGAGGCGTCGATCGGGTCGGCCGCCGCCAACGTCGAGCTGCAGCGCGCGCAGCTCAGGCAGTCGGAGTCGCAGCTCAAGCGGTCGGAGGGGCTGGCGAAGCAGGGGCTCGTGACCGAGGAGCAGCTCGACCGCGAGCGCACGGCCGTCGACGTCGAGAAGGCGCGCCTCAAGGCGACGGAGCAGGAGATCCCGCGGCTGCAGGCGAGCCTCGCCGAGGCGCGGCACGAGCTGACGAAGGTCGACGTCCTCTCCGACATCGACGGGACGGTGACCGCGGTGAACATCGAGGCGGGCGAGTACGCGTTCGTCGGCGCCTTCAACAACCCGGCGACGGTGCTGCTCACCGTGGCCGACCTCGGCGTGATCGAGGCCGAGGTGGAGGTCGACGAGACGCGCGCCATCCTGGCGAAGGTCGGCCAGCTCGCCGAGCTCGAGATCGACGCCCACGCCGAGTGGGTTTTCCAGGGCGTCGTGACCGAGGTCGGCCACAATCCGGTGACCAAGCAGACGGGCGCCGAGCGCGAGGGGACGAGCTACCTCGTGAAGATCTCGGTGCAGGACCTGATCCCGGAGGTGCGCCCGGGCCTCACGTGCAGCGCGCGCATCCGCACCGACGAGCGCAAGAGCGTGCTCGCGGTCCCGATCCAGGCGGTCGTCCGCCGCAAGCCGGCCTCCGACGCGACGCTCCAGCACGACGCGGGCTCGAGCAGCGACGCCGGTCCGTCGGTCGCGGTCGCCGTCGAGCCGCCGCCCGCGCCTCGCTCCGCTCCGCAGGCCGCGCCGCCGAGCGAGGCCGACCACCTCCTCGGCTCGAACGCCACGCGGCGCGCCGACGACGAGGGCAAGATCGACGGCGTCTTCCTGGTGCGCGACGGCAAGGCGTGGTTCCGGGCGGTCGCCTACGGCATCACCGGCGAGAAGGACTACGAGCTCTTCTCCGGCATCGAGGAAGGCACCGAGATCGTGGTCGGTCCGTGGAAGGCGCTGCGTGAGCTCAAGGACGGCGCCAAGGTCCGCGCTGCGAAGAAGAAGGACGGCGAGCCGGACGGAGCGAAGTGATGGCGCCCGAGCCCGGCGCCGACGACCGGATCATCCGCGCCGTCGACCTGGCGAAGGTCTACGACCTCGGCGCCGCCGCCGTCCGCGCGCTCGACGGAGTGAGCGTCGAGATCCGGCGCGGCGAGTACGTGGCGATCATGGGCCCGTCGGGCTCGGGCAAGTCGACGCTCATGAACCTGATCGGCTGCCTCGACGTGCCGAGCTCCGGCCAGTACTTCCTGCGCGGCGAGGAGGTGAGCCGGCTGAACGAGGACGAGCTCGCCGAGATCCGCAACCGCGAGATCGGCTTCGTCTTCCAGACCTTCCACCTGCTCGCCCGCCAGACGGCGCTGCGCAACGTCGAGCTGCCGCTCGTCTATGCCGGGATCAAGGCGGAGAGGCGCCACGAGCGGGGGCTCGCGATCTTGCAGCTCGTCGGCCTGGAGAAGCGCGCCGAGCACCGGCCCAACGAGCTCTCGGGCGGCGAGCGGCAGCGTGTGGCGATCGCGCGCGCGCTGGTGAACGAGCCGGCGCTGCTGCTCGCCGACGAGCCGACCGGCAACCTCGACTCGCGCACCGGCAAGGAGATCCTCGAGCTCTTCGACCAGCTCCACCAGCGCGGCCACACGATCCTGCTCGTCACCCACGACGCCGAAGTCGGCCGCCGCGCCGCCCGCACCGTCCGCATGCGCGACGGCAAGATCGAGTCGGACACGCCCAACCTGTGACGGACACGAGGACGGAGGATCCGGTGGCGGAGCGGTCGAGGGGCGGAGCGCCGGCGTGGTCGCGCTGATCGAGGGGATCCGGATCGCGCTCTCGGCGATCTGGGGGCAGAAGCTGCGCTCGGCGCTGACGCTGCTCTGCGTGATCATCGCGATCCTGTCGATCATCGCCGTCGTCTCGGTGCTCGACGGCATGGACCAGTACGTGCGCGACGAGGTGGTCGAGGCGGGGACGAACACGTTCGAGCTGCGCCGCGTCGACGAGCTCAAGGTCTTCACCGATTTCGACGCGTTCGTGCGCTCCTGGAAGAACCCGCGGATCACGCTCGCCGACTTCAAGGCGATGAAGCGCGAGCTCAAGCTCGCCGAGTACGTCGACCCGCTGCGGACGATCGGCCTCGACCTCGAGGCGGCCGACAGCGGCCGCTCGGTGCGCGGCGTCGACGTCCAGGGCCGCGGCGCCGAATACCCCGGCGTCGAGGAGCTCGACCTCGCGGCCGGCGAGCACCTGAATCAGGGCGACGTCGACCAGCGCCGCTCGGTCGTCGTGCTCGGCGAGGAGATCGCGCAGTCGCTCTTCCCCGACGCCGATCCGATCGGGCGAAAGGTGCGCATCCTCGGCCGCCACTGGGAGGTCGTCGGCGTCTTCGCCCACCGCTCGAACGTGCTCGGCCAGAACCGGAACATCTTCGCCGTGGTGCCGATCACCGCCCTCTTCGCGCAGTTCGGCGTCTTCGGCAGCGTCCGAGTCCAGGTCAAGGCGCGCAGCCTCGAGGAGCTCCCCTCCGCGGTCGAGGAGGTGCGCACGCTGATGCGCGTCCGCCACGGCCTCAAGCCGAGCCGCGAGGACGACTTCAACGTCACGACCGCCGAGCAGTTCCTGAGCTTCTGGGCGAAGATCTCGAGCGGCATCTTCGCCAGCCTGATCGGCATCGTCGGCATCACGCTCGTCGTCGGCGGCATCATCATCATGAACGTGATGCTCGTCTCGGTGACCGAGCGCACCCGCGAGATCGGGGTGAGGAAGGCGCTCGGCGCCAAGCGGCGCGCCATCCTCTTCCAGTTCCTCGTCGAGTCGGTCACGCTCACCTCGACGGGCGGGCTGGTCGGCATCGCGCTCGGGTTCGGGGCGGCGTTCCTGGTCGCGGCCTTCACGCCGCTGCCCTACGCGGTGAAACCGTGGTCGATCGCCATCGCGCTGCTGATCGTCTTCGCGGTCGGGCTCTTCTTCGGGCTCTACCCCGCGAGCCGGGCGGCGCGGCTGCAGCCGGTCGAGGCGCTGCGCCGTGAGTGAAGCGCGCTTCCGCAAGCGGCTCTCGTTCGCCCACCTCTTCGAGGGGGTGCGCCTCGCTCTCGACACGCTGGTCGGTCACCGGCTGCGCTCGTCGCTCGTGATCCTCGGCGTGGCGATCGCCGTCGCCACCTCGATGGGGATGGTGGCGATCCTCTCGGGGCTCGGCCGCAAGATCACCAACGAGATCAAGGGCGGCGACGCGCCGATCTTCTCGGTGCTGCGCTTCAGCCACCTCGAGAGCGGGAACGGCGACGAGGACGCCTACCACCCGCGGCTGACCCATCTCGATGCCGAGGCGATCCACAGGCTCGCGGAGGTCGGCGAGATCGAGATCCGCTACGGCCAGGGCGAAGGGCACTCGATCGAGCACGGCGACCACGAGGCGCGCCTCATCTTCGTGATGGGCACCAACCTGGCGTTCCAGCGCTTCCAGATGGTCGACGTCGAGTTCGGCCGCTTCTTCACGGAAGGCGAGATGCGGGCGGCGCTGCCGGTCTGCGTGCTCTCCGAGGCGACCGCCAAGGACGTCTTCCCGGGCGAGGAGGCCGTCGGCAAGACGGTGCGCGTCAGCGGCGAGGCGTGGGAGGTCGTCGGCGTCTTCGCCAAGTACGAGAGCCTCTTCGGCGGCCTCTTCGAGAACTTCGCGGTCGTGCCCTGGACGACCTACGAGCGCCGCCTGCGCGGGCGGTGGGAGTCGATGCAGTTCAACGTCTTCCCGCGCGAGCCCGAGAAGATCGACGACGCCGTCAACGCCGTCATCGGACTCATGCGCGCGCGCCACCAGCTGCAGCCGGGACAGCCCAACGACTTCGAGGTCGTGACGTCGGACGCGGCGCTCGAGTTCACGCAGAAGATCACCGGCCCGATCGCGCTCGTGCTCGTGGTGATCAGCTCGATCGGGCTCATGGTCGGGGGGATCGGCGTCCTGATCATCATGCTCGTCTCGGTCACCGAGCGGACGCGCGAGATCGGCGTGCGCAAGGCCATCGGCGCCTCCCGCCGGGAGGTGCTCTGGCAGTTCCTGATCGAGGCGGCCGTGCTGACCACGATCGGCGGAGCGATCGGCGTGGCGCTCGGGCTGCTGATGGCGCGGGGCGCCGCGGAGGCGATGGCGTTCCCGTTCGTGCTGCCCTACGCCTGGATCGGGATCGCGGTCGCCGTCTCCGCGAGCATCGGCCTGATCTTCGGCCTCTACCCCGCCAACCGCGCCGCGCGCCTCGACCCGATCCAGTCGCTGCGGTACGAATGACGTTCGAGGGACGTCAGCCCGCGATCGTCACCAGGAGTTCTTCCCGCATGCAACGCCGTCGATCTCCCGCACTCGTCGCCGTCGCCGTTTCCGCGATCGGCCTCCATGCGTCCGCTCTCGCGCAGAGTCCGCCTCCGGCGCCCGGCACGAAGCGGATGGCGCAGCTCCTCGAGGAGTGCGCGGCGGCGGCGAGCCCGGAGGAGTGCACGTTCCTGAGCGCCGAGCGCGTCAAGCTCTTCCGCAGGCGGGTCGCGCGCGCGGAGGGCACGGCCGGCGAACCCGATCTGCGCCTGAAGCTGGCGACCGAGATGCTCCAGGCCGGCGACCTCGACTCCGCGCTCGCCGAGCTCGACCGCGCCGAGGCTGCGAAGAAGGCGATCCAGGGCGCGCCGGAGCGCAGGTTCCAGGAAGCGCTCGACGGGACGCGCGCGCTCTGCTGGCTGCGCCTCGGAGAGGTCGAGAACTGCCTCGACCACCATTGCTGCAGCTCGTGCATCGCGCCGATCGGGCCGGGCGGCACGCACGTGAACCGGCGCGGATCGGAGGGAGCGATCCCGATCCTCGAGAGGATGCTGAAACGCGATGCCAGGAACTCGGAAGCGCGCTGGCTCCTGAACCTCGCCCACATGACGCTCGGCTCGTGGCCCGAGGGCGTGCCGCAAGAGTTCCGGATCGGGCCGGAGCGATTCGCCTCCGAGTGCGACCTGCCGCGCTTCAAGGACGTCGCGCCCGAGTGCGGGCTTGCGATCGCGACGCTCTCGGGCGGCGTGGTGACCGAGGACTTCGACCACGACGGCTTCTTCGACGTGATGGTCTCGTCGATCGGCCTACGCGATCCGATGCACTACTTCCACGGCAACGGCGACGGCACCTTCTCCGATCTCACGGCGGACGCCGGGCTCACCGGCGAAGTCGGCGGGCTCAACATGGTGCAGGCCGACTACGACAACGACGGCTGGATCGACGTGCTCGTGCTCCGCGGCGCGTGGTTCGACGAGTCGGGCTGCATCCCCAACTCCCTCCTGCGCAATCGCGGCGACGGGACGTTCGAGGACGTGACCGAGCAGGCGGGCCTCTTGAGCTACCACCCGACCCAGACCGGCGCATGGGCCGACTTCAACGGCGACGGCTGGCTCGACCTGGTGATCGGGAACGAGACGCAGCACAAGGAGCACGCCCACCCCTGCGAGCTCTACGTCAGCCAGCGCGACGGCACGTTCAAGGAGGTCGCGGCGTCGGTGGGAGCCGACGTGGTCGCGTTCGTGAAGGCGGTGGCGGTCGGCGACTACGACGACGACGGCCGCCCCGACGTCTACTACTCGCGGCGCGGGGCGACCAACCTCCTGCTCCACAACGTCCCCGACGAGACTCCGGGCGGGCCCGGCTTCCGGCTCGTCGACGTGACCGTCGAGGCGAAGGTCGGCATGCCGACCATGAGCTTCCCGGCCTGGTGGTTCGACTACGACAACGACGGGCGCCTCGACCTCTTCGTGGCCACGAACAACGGCTTCACGCCGCAGCAGAACGACAAGATCGGCGAGTTCGTCGCGACCGGAACGGTGAACGCGGAGATGCCGCGCCTCTACCACAACGAGGGGGACGGCCGGTTCGTCGACGTCGCGCCGAGGATCGGGCTCGCCCGCGCCATTCTCTCGATGGGGTCGAACTACGGCGACTTCGACAACGACGGCTGGCTCGACGTCTATCTCGGCACCGGCGCGCCGAGCTTCGCGGCGCTCCTGCCCAACAAGGCTTTCCGCAACGACCGCGGCCAGCGCTTCCAGGACGTGACCACGTCAGCGGGCCTCGGCCACCTGCAGAAGGGCCACGGCGTCGCCTTCACCGACCTCGACTGCGACGGCGACCAGGACCTCTTCCTCGAGGTCGGCGGAGTCTATTCCGCCGACGTCTATCCCGACGTGCTCTTCGAGAACCCGGGCACCCCGAACCGCTGGATCACGCTTCGGCTCGAAGGCGTGAAGGCGAACCGCAGCGCGATCGGCGCGCGCATCCAGGTCGACGTCGAAACGCCGGACGGCGGCCGCTCGATCCACCTCGTCTGCGGAAGCGGCGGCAGCTTCGGCGCGTCCTCGCTCCAGCAGGAGATCGGACTCGGCGACGCGACGGCGATCCGGCAGATCGTGATCCGCTGGCCGGGATCGGAGACGCGCCAGACGATCCCGGGCGCCGGCGTCGAGCTCGACCGCTTCTACCGGATCGTGGAGGGGAAGGAGCTCCTCGAGCCGCTCACGGTCAAGCGGATGCGGCTGGGAAACGCACGGTGACCCGCGCGCCGGGCGCGGCGTCCTCGAGCTCGCACTCGGCGGAGTGGACGCGCGCGACCTCGGCGACGATGGCGAGCCCGAGGCCGGCGCCGCCCGAGTCGGGTCGCCCCGACTCGACGCGATAGAAGCGCTCGAAGACGCGCCCCTTCGCGTCGAGCGGCACGCCGGGGCCGAAGTCGCGGACGCGGAACGAGATCCGGCCGCCCGAGTCCTTGCCGATCTCGACCTCCACCGGCTGGCCGTTCGAGTAGCGCAGCGCGTTCGCCAGGAGGTTGTCGGCGAGCACGCGCAGCAGCCGCTCGTCGCCGTGCACGAAGCCGGCGCCGTCGCCGGCGTCAGCGAAGATGAAGCGGCCGGCGCGGTCGGTGAGCGCGGCGGCGGACTCGTGCGCGATCGCCAGGAAGTCGACGGCCTCGAACGTCCCCTGCAGCGCGCCTGCGTCCATCCGCGCCAGCGTGAGCAGCGCCTCGACCATGTTCCCGAGCCTCGCGCTCGTGGCGAGGACGTCGGTGAGGAAGGCGCGGTACTCGTCGCCGGAGCGCTCGTGGCGCAGCGCGACCTCCGCGGCGCTGCGAATGACGGCGATGGGATTGCGCAGCTCGTGCGCCGCGTTCGCGGTGAATCGCGTCTGCCGCGCCAGCGTCTCGTCGAGCGAGGCGAACGTCACGTCGAGGACGTCGGCGAGCTGGTCGATCTCGTCGCCGCTCCCGCGCCTGGGCATCCGCGCCGGCCTTCCGCCTCGGACGGCGGCCGCCGCGCCGCCGAGCTGCTGCAGCGGACGGACGAGACGGCGCGAGAAGAGGGCGCCGAGGCCGAAGGCGGCGATCACCGAGAGGCCGAAGAGTCCGGCGATCACCCAGCGCATACGCGCGAGCTGGCCGTCGATCGGAGCGAGGCTGGCGCTCGCGCGCACGAGGACCTCGAACGGAGGCGCTGCGGCGTCGTCGTCGTGCGCCGGAGTCCCGGGAGCGCTCGCGAGCCGCGTGCAGAGGCGGTGCGGCTGCGGTCCATCGAGCGTCGTGAACTGCGCGGCCGGCCGCACTTTCGGATCCCAGGAGTCTTCGGGAAGCGGCGGCTCGATCGGGTCGCCGTCGCGCTTCAGGAGCTGCCGATCGGGCCACGTCCACACCTCGAGCCCTTCGCCCGGGTCGCAGACGCCGCGCGTGTCGGGGAGCTCGTGCGACGGGCCGAACTGGACGACGCCGCGGTCCTCGTCGTACTCGCAGAGCGCGAACATCCCGGCGGCTCTCGTCTCGAGCTGCGCGTCCAGCCCGAGGTGGAGCGCCCGGTCGAGGCTCGTGTAGAGCGTCGCCGCGAAGGCGCCGAGCAGCAGCATGGTCAGGCCGACGAACCATGCGACCAGGCTGGCGCGCAGCGAGAGCGGGCTCATGGGCCCTCGTCGCCGACGACGTAGCCGACGCCGCGTCGCGTGTGCAGCAGCGGCCGGGCGGAGCCGCGGTCGATCTTGCGCCGCAGATGGGAGACGAGCACTTCGAGGACGTTCGAGTCGGGACCGAGCTCGTCGTCCCAGAGCGCGGCGGCGATCCGGCCCTTGCTCTGGACCTTGCCCGCGTGGAGCAGCAGGAACTCGAGGAGGCGGAACTCCATCCGGTTGAGCGCGACCTCGTGGCCGCCCCGCCAGACGCGACGCGCGGCGGCGTCGACCTCGAGGTCGGCGAGGCGCAGCCGCGCCGACGCGCCCGACGACCCTCGACGCAGCAGCGCCCGCAGCCGCGCGATGAGGACCGCGAACTCGAACGGCTTGGTGAGGTAGTCGTCCGCCCCGAGGTCGAGTCCGGTGACGACGTCCTGCGGCGCGTCGCACGCCGTGAGCATCAGGATCGGCGTCGTCACGCCGCGCGAGCGGAGCCGCGTGCATACCTCGAGTCCGCCGACCTTCGGCAGGCGCAGGTCGAGGATCAGCGCGTCGTGGTGGCCCGCGTTGGCGAACCAGAGCGCCTCCTCGCCGTCCGCGGCGCGATCGACGACGTAGCCCTCGTCGCGCAGTCCGACGACGATCGAGCGGGCGAGGCGGTCCTCATCCTCGACGAGCAGCACCCTTGACATGAAAGCTCACGGCCTCCGGCCGCGGCACGCTCGAGCGCGGGTGCCCCTGTGCGCAGCGGCGTGCCGGTCAATAGCTCCTCTCGCTAACGGTTGCTCCCGTCCGTGGGCGCGGCGAGCAGGTTGACCTTCCTGTTCTCGCTGATGAGCCCGACGCCGCGCGCGTAATACTTTCGCTCCTCGATCACGCCGAGCTTCTTGCCTTCGTGGACGACGAGCACGTCCTTGTAGGAGCCGGCCGGGACCTTGAGCTCGGCGTCGAGCGCCGCGACCTCGTCGAACTCCTCGGCGTCGGGCGGCGAGTTCTCCGGCTTGAACCGGAAGCCGACCTCGAGCCTCGCCGGCAGGAAGAGGCAGGGCTCCTTCGCGTTGCGGCCCACCTTCCACGAGCCGCCGTGCGAGACGATCTTCCCGTCCTCGTAGTCGTCGACGTCCTCGCCGAAGTACCAGACGTTGCCCTGGTCGTCCTGCGCGAAGAAGTTGTACGAGATCTCGGCGACCTCGCCGTCCTCGACCTCCTTCTCCGCGAGCACGAGGCACTGGACGCCGCCGACCTCGCGCGTCTCGTCGAGCACCGCGCGCACGACCTTCGCGTCTTCGGAGCCGAACTCGGCGTAGCGGGTCGTGGAGAGCGGCAGGTAGGGATGGGTGATCTTCGAGCTGAAGCGCGCGTGGTCCTGAAGCGGCGTGAGCGACGGCGGCTCGAAGGGGCCTGCTCCGCTCGACGGCTTGGTCGACGCGCAGCCCGCCGCGACCAGTCCGAGGGTGAGCACGAATCCGATTCGCTTCGGCATCTCTCTTCCTCCTTGTTTCTCGCTCGCCGTCCGTCGGTGGCTCGGGCCCGCCCCGCGAACGGAGCGGGCCCGAGGGGACGCACCAACGTTACGACGCGATCGTCATTTCTTGATCTTCACCAGCTCGGTCCGCGTGCCGTCCGCGCTGACCTCGAGGACGAGCCCGGTCCCGGCCGCGTAGAACTTCTGCGTCACGTGACCCGGCTCGAGCGGCGCCGACTCCTCGATCTGGATGCAGTGCTTGAACGTGCCGTACGGCACGGTCACCGTCTCGTCGAGCGCGACGACTCGCGCGAGGTCCTCCGCCTCGTTCACGAAGAACTCCTGGCGATAGAAGTCGCCGACCGCGGGATGCGCCTTCATCACGATGCCGGGCTTCGCGTTCTGCCGGCCGGTGCGCCACGAGCCGTCGAGGTTGTCGAGGAAGCCGTCCTCGTCGTAGTTCTTGGCGAGCTCGCCAAAGTACCAGACGGTCCCGTCCTCGTCCTGTGCGTACCAGTCGGTCGTGTCCTCGACGAGCTGGCCGTTGAGATCGACGGTGTCCTGCACCGCACGGCACGAGAAGCCGTCGATCTCGACGATGCCGTTCTCCTTCAGGGTCTTGACCTTGACCGTCTCGAGCCCGTCGGCGGTCTGCTTCTCGTAGATCAGCGTCCGCCCCGGCTTGAAGGGGAGATAGCTGTTGTCGATCGTCGTCGAGAAATCCTCTTCGTCGAGGTCGGGATCGTAGGGCCCGCCGCCGAGCAACGCGCAGGCATCGACTCGCGCGTCAAACTGCTCCTGCGCCAGCGCGAGCGCCTCCTGAAGCGCGTCGGAGGCCGCCTCCTCGCAGTCGTCGAAGTCGTCGTCGTCGTTGAGGCAGTTGGCGATGGCGATCCAGTAGTCGGCGTTCGCCTCGTTGATGTTGACGTTCAAGAGCGCGTCGGCCGCCTCCTCGCACTCGTCCGAGCGCGGGGCGCAGGGTGTGCGCCCGCTCCCCTCCGGCGATTTCATCAGCAGGAGCCCTGACGCTCCGACCACCGACGCGCACAACACCAGAAATCTCGATCGCTGCATGGCTCGATCCTTTCGTCGTCAGTCGCCCGACGTCCGCTCGCGGGCGAAACCCAGCCAGCTTCCGGTTTTCCTGCGTGCGTCGTAGCCGGCGACCGTGAACGGAAGCTGAAGGCGCTCTTCCGGCGGCGGTGTCGCGCCGTGAAGCGCTAGGCTTCGCGCTTCCTCCCGGAGCGATCGTGGGCGCAGCGGCTCGAATCGGCGTCGTGCTCGTCGCCCTCCTGCTCGCGGGCGGCTGCGCCGACGTGCCGCGCCGGCCGCTCGATCCGGCGGCGGCGGAGGCGCAGCTCCGCGCGCGCAGCCTTGTCGACCCGGAGCTGCGGGACCTCTGCGTCGAGCGGCTCGGCGCGCCCGCGGAGCCGTGGCCGCCGTCGTCGGTCGACCTGCCGACGCTCGCGCTCGCCGCGTGGCGATACCGTCCCGAGATGGCCGCGGCGCGCGCCCGCGTCGAAGCCGCGGAGACGGCGGCAGGGCTCGCCGGCCGGCTGCCGAACCCGTCGCTCTCCGTCACGCCGGGCCGCGTGACCAGCACCGATGCGAGCCCATGGGTCGTGGCCGCCGCGCTCGACCTCACGATCCCGCTCGGCGGGAAGCGGGAGAAGCTGCGCGCCGTCGCCGATCAGGAGGTCGAGCTCGCGCGCCTCGACGCGGCGGGGACGGCGTGGCAGGTCTACGCGGAGGTGAGGGACGCGCTCACCGAGCACGTCTTCGCCTCCGACCTCGTCTACGCCCTCGCGAACGAATCGCGCCATCGCGCGGAACGGTTCAAGCTCGCGCAGGAGCGCGTCGCCGCCGGCTTCGCGCCGCGCGGCGAGGCGCAGACGGCTCGATCGGAGGCCGACCGGACCGACGACGAGCTCGCGCAGGCGTCCGCGGAATTCACGGCCGCGCGCACGCGGCTCGCGGCGGCGGCCGGGCTGCTCACGCTCGACCTCGTGAATCTGGACGAACCGCCGTTCACCGACGCTCCGATCGAAGGCCGCGTGGTCGATCGACTCGACGTGCGCCGGGCTCTGGCCGAGCACGAGGCGGCGGAGCGTTCGCTCGAGCTCGAGCTCGCGCGCCAGTACCCCGACCTTCACCTCGGGCCCGGCTACGAGTACGACCAGGGCGCGCGCAAGTACCTGCTCGGCGTCGGCATGGAGCTGCCGCTCTTCGACCGCAACCAGGTCGGGATCGCGGCGGCGCTCGCCCATCGCGACGCGTCGGCGGCGCGGTTCGAGACGCTGCAGTCCGCGGCGCTCGCGCAGATGGCGATCGCGCACGACTCGCTCGATGCGATGCGCAGGCGGGTCCAGTCGGTGCACGGCCCGGTCCGGCGACGCGCGCAGGATCGGGTGGCGACCGCGATCCAGGCGTTCCAGGCCGGCGCGACCGACGCCCTGTCGGCGGCGGATGCGCATCTCGAGTTCGACGCCTACCAGCGCGTGGCGGCCGAGGCCAAGCGGGCGTGGCTCCGGGCGCAAGCCGCCTGGGAGGACGCGACGCAGCGACCGTTCGATCCGCGGCTCGCCGCGATCGTCCCGATGCAAGGTCCGGCGCAGGAGAGCTCCCGATGAAGTGCGTTCTGCTCGCGTTCCTCGTTCCTGTCGCCTGCCACCGCGACGGGAAGGCCGAGGGCGGCGCGCACGAGGAGGGCGGCGAGGCGGCCGAGGCCGCCCCCTTCTCGGTCGAGCACTCGGCGAGCGGCGAGGCGATCGTCGTCCTCACGCCAGAGGCGCTCGAAGCGGCCGGCGTCGCGACGGCGAACGCGGCAGCGCGCGAGGCGACCGACGAGGTCGCCGCCTTCGGGACGCTCGTCGCCGATCCGTCGCGCGTCTCCGTGCTGCGCGCGCCGCTCGCTGGGACGCTGGCCGCCCGCGACGCGAGCTCGTGGCCCGCCGTCGGCTCCCACGTCGACGCCGCGACGTCGATCGGCACGCTCGCGCCGCGCACCGCGCCGCTCACCACGGCCGAACTCGCCGATCTCCAGGCGAAGCTGGCGGCCGCGCGCGCCGACGAGAAAGGCATCCAGGCGGAGCTCGACGCCGCGAAGGCGGCGCTCGATCGCGCGCGCAAGCTGAACGCGCTCGACAAGGGCGTCTCCGATCAGGCGGTCGAGTCGGCGGCGGCGCTCGTGACGGCGGGCGAGGCGAAGCTCGCCGCCGCGCTCGCGAGCGTCGCGATCTTCGAGAAGGCGGCGCAGGCGTCGGGCGCGCTGGTGCTCGAGCCCCTCCCGCTCTTCGCGCCGCGCACGGGCGAGGTGATCGCCGTCCTCGCGCAGCCCGGAGAGAGCGTCGAGGCCGGACAGGAGATCGCGCGCGTCGCCGACTTCACGGAGCTCCTCGCCGACGTCCGGCTGCCGCTCGACCGCGCGAGCGGCGCGGCGCCGACGAAGGCGCGCGTCGTCGTGAACGGCGGCGGCGCGGCCGCGGCGAGCCTCGACGCGATCGTCGTCGGTCCCTCGCCGGAGAGCGACGCGCTCGCGCCGATGGTGCGGCTGCGCGTCCGCGCTCAACGCGGCGGCGTGCGGCCGGGGCTCGGCGTGACGGCCTGGCTCGAGAGCGGCGGCGCTCCGCAGAAGGTGCTCGCCGTGCCGGCCTCCGCGGTGGTGCGCTACGCCAGCCGGAGCTGGGTCTACGTCGAGACCGGCAAGGGCCGCTTCACCCGCCGCGCGGTCACGATCGTGCGGACCGACGGCGACTTTGTGCTCGTGTCGGCGGGAGTCGACGCGGGCAGCAAGGTCGTCGCCGTCGGCGCGATGACGCTGCTCTCGCAGGAGCAGCTCGCGGCGGGCGGCGGTGAAGAGGGCGAGTGACGAGGTGATCGCGCGTTGCTGAACGCCCTCGTCGCCTTCTGCCTGCGCCGCCGCGGCGCCGTGATCGCGCTCGCGTGCGCGCTGCTCTGCTACGGCATCTGGTCGGCGGACCACGCGCCGCTTGACGTGCTGCCCGACTTCGCGCCGCCGCAGGTCGTCGTCCAGTGCGAGGCGCGCGGCCTCTCGGCCGAGCAGGTCGAGACGCTGGTCACCGCGCCGATCGAGGCGGCGCTCTCCGGCGCCGGCAGCCTCGACACGATCCGGTCGCAGTCGATCCAGGGGCTCTCCGTCGTCACCGCCGTCTTCCGCGAAGGCACCGACGTCTACCGCGCACGCCAGCTCCTCTCCGAGCAGCTCACCGACGCGGCCGCGAACCTGCCCGACGGCGTCGAGCCGCCGAAGCTGACGCCGCTCTCGTCGGCGACGATGGACCTGCTGAAGATCGGGCTGCTCTCCGAGAAGCTCACGCCCGCCGAGCTGCGCACCTTCGCAGAGTGGACGATCGCGCCGCGGCTTCGCGCCGTGGCCGGCGTCTCGAGCGTGACCCTCTTCGGCGGCGACGTCCGCGAGTTCCACGTCGAGCTCGATCCGGAGCGGCTCGCCGCGATCGGGGTCGCGCTCGACGACGTGCTCGACGCCGCGCGCCAGGCGACCGCGGTGCGCGGCGCCGGCTTCGTCGAGACGGCGGCGCAGCGGGTGCTGATCGAGACGAAGGGCCAGTCGCTCACTCCGCAGCAGCTCGGCGCGACGCTCGTGGCGTGGCGCGACGGCCGGCCGGTCACGCTCGCCGACGTCGCAGACGTGGTCGAAGGGGCGCAGCCGAAGTTCGGCGACTGCCTGATCCAGGGCAGGCCGGGCGTGCTGGTGAAGCTGCTCTCGCAGTACGGCGCCAACACGCTCGACGCGACGCGCGCGGCGGAGGCGGCGCTCGCCGAGCTCGAGCCGTCGATCCGCGCGGCGGGGATCGACCTCTACCCCCGCATCCACCGACCGGCGAACTTCATCGAGACGGCGGTGACCAACCTCGGCCACTCGCTCCTGGTCGGCGCAGGGCTCGTCGCGGCCGTCCTATTCCTCTTCCTGCTCGACGTGCGCGCGGCGCTGATCTCGCTGACGGCGATCCCGCTCTCGCTGCTCACGGCGGTCATCGTGCTCCAGCGGCTCGGCCTCACGCTCAACACGATGACGCTCGGCGGGCTGGCGATCGCGATCGGCGAGGTGGTCGACGACGCCGTCATCGACGTCGAGAACATCGTGCGCCGGCTGCGGCAGCGCGCGGCGGGCGGCGACGGACGCTCGCTCTTCCGCGTCGTGCTCGACGCCTCGATCGAGGTGCGCGGCTCGGTCATCTACGCCAGCTTCGTCGTCGTGCTCGTCTTCGTCCCCGTGCTGACGATGTCGGGGCTGCAGGGGCGGTTCTTCGCGCCGCTCGGGCTGGCCTACATCTTCGCGGTGCTCGCCTCGCTGGTCGTTGCGCTCACGCTCACGCCGGTGCTCGCGCTGGTGCTGCTCGGCCGCCGCACGAGCCGCGATGCGCAGGCGCCGCGGCTGGTGAGGAGCCTGCAGGCCGCCTACGCCGCGCTGCTGCGGCGCGTGATCGGCCATCCGTGGCTCGTCGGGCTCTGCGCGCTCTTGCTGCTCGGCGGGGCGATCGCCGCCGTGCCGTTTCTCGGCGGCGAGTTCCTGCCCGAGTTCCGCGAAGGCCACTTCGTCCTGCAGATGAATCTGGCGCCAGGCGGATCGGTGCCGGAATTCAGGCGGCTCGGGCAGCGCGTCAGCGAGACGCTGCTCGCAAATCCTCACGTCGACACGATCAACCACCAGATCGGTCGCGCCGAGCTCAGCGAGGACCCGTGGGGGCCGCACAAGAGCGAGTTCCACATCGAGCTGAAGAAGCTCGCGCCCGAAATCGAAGCGCAGGTCGGCGGCGAGATCCGCGCCGAGCTCGAGAAGATCCCGGGCATCAGCTTCGAGCTCCTGACCTTCCTCGGCGACCGCATCGGCGAGTCGATCAGCGGCGAGACGGCGCAGGTGGTCGTGAGCCTCTTCGGCGACGACCTCGAGCTGCTCGACGCGAAGGCGGCCGACGTCGCACGCGCGGTCTCCTCCGTGTCCGGCGCCGTCGACGTGCAGCGCAGCTCGCTGCCCGGGATGCCGTCGATGGAAGTGGAACTTCGGCGCGATCGCCTCGCCGCGCTCGGCTTCACGCCGCTCGAGGTGATGGAGGCGGTGCAGACCGCCTACCAGGGCCGCACGCTCGCGCAGGTGCACGACGGGCCGCGCACCTTCGACGTCGTCGCGATCCTGCCCGAGGCGCGGCGCGCCGATCCCGAGGGCGTCGCGTCCCTGCTGCTGCGCGCTCCTTCAGGCGCGCAGGTTCCGCTGAGCGAGCTCGCGCACGTGCAGCTCACCACCGGCCGCTACATGGTCGAGCGCGAGGGCGGCCGGCGCCGCCAGAAGGTCACCTGCAACGTGTCAGGCCGCGACGTCGCGTCATTCGTCGACGAGGCGAAGCCGAAGGTGGCGGCGGCGGTCTCGCTCCCGGCAGGCGGCTACCTCGAGTGGTCGGGGGCGGCCGAGCAGCAGCGCGCGGCGCGCGCCGAGCTCTTGATGCACGGCGCCATCGCGGGGCTCGGCGTGCTGCTGCTGCTCGCGACGGCGTTCGGCAGCGCGCGCAACCTGCTGGTGGTCGGCTCGAACGTGCCGCTCGCGTTCGTCGGCGGCGTGCTCGCCGCATTCCTCACCGGCGGGACGCTCTCGATGGGCTCGCTCGTCGGATTCGTCACTCTCTTCGGCGTGACGATGCGCAACTCGATCATGCTCACGTCCCACCTCCAGCACCTCGTCGCGCACGAGGGCGTGGCGTTCGGGCGCGATGCCGTGGTGCGCGGCGCGAGCGAGCGGCTCCTGCCGATCCTGATGACCGCGCTCGTCACGAGCCTCGGGCTCCTGCCGATCGCGCTCGGCAGCGGCAGCGCCGGCCGCGAGATCGAGGGCCCGATGGCGGTCGTGATCCTGGGCGGGCTCCTGACGTCGACGCTGCTCAACCTCCTGCTGCTGCCGACGCTCGCGCTGCGGTTCGGACGGTTCGCCCCTCCCGACCGATCCGACTCCGTCGCCGCACCGCGCTAGCGTCTCGATCTTGGAGGCGGAAGACGAATCCTGTGTGTCGCTCGGGGAGATTCGTCGGCGTCGATGAAGGTGGTGAGACGCCGGACGCGATCGACGACGCCTCCTCGAGCCCACTCGCGCCACACAGGATCCGCCTTCCGCCTCGCCACGGTCCGCGAGCCAGTCCGTCGACGTGCGAAGAGCGAGGTGCGAATCGACGCGAGCCTGAAGGGGCAGTGGTCCCGTGTCCCGGTCGCCCGCGGGGAAACGGCGGCGCGAGACGGGGGGGTGGGGGCCGTGTGGCGCGAGCGGGCTCGAGGAGGCGTCGTCCGTCAACCGTTCGGCGGCCTGGAACCGTGGTCGACGCCGACGAATCTCCCCGAGCGACACACGGACCCCGCCCCCCGTCTCGCTTCGACCACCGTGGCGGTCACGCCTTGCGCTGCGACGCGCTCTTCGGATTCGGGACGTAGTACGGCCCGATCGCCAGCCCATCGAGGCCGCCGAGGAGGAACGCGCGCACCGCGTCGGCGGGGCTGTGGACGATCGGCTCCTCGTGCATGTTGAAGCTCGTGTTGATGAGGCAGGGGATGCCCGAGAGCTTCTCGTACTCCTTGAGGACGTCGTAGTAGCCGGGGTTGATCTCGCGCCGGATCAACTGCGGTCGCGCGGTGCCGTCGACGTGGACGGCAGCCGGGCAGCACTTGCGCATCCAGTCGGTGCAGTCGAAGGTCATCGTCATGAACTCGGCCGCGTGCTCGGCGCCCGCGATGTTCACGTAGCACTTCTCGCGCGCCTCAAAGAGCGTCACCGGCGCGAAGGGCATGAACTCGGTCCGGCCAAGGCGGCGGTTGAGCCACTGGTTCACGTCGGCCTCGCGCGCGTGGTAGAGGATCGAGCGGTTGCCCAGCGCGCGCGGCCCGTACTCCATCCGGCCGTCGAAGCGGCCGATCACCTCGCCGCCGTGGATCCGGCGCGCGACCTCGGCAGCGAGCTCCTTCGGCGTCTCGTGGCGCAGGCCGCTGCGGTCGAGCTCCTCGCGGATCTGCGCGTCGGTGAAGCTCGGGCCGAGGTAGGCGTCGCGCAGCGGCGCGCGCACGGCGCCGTTCAGCGACCAGAGCAGCGCGAGCCCGGTGCCGCAGCCGCCGTCGCCCATATTCGGGTAGACGAACGTGCGTTCGACCTCGTCGAGCTCGTGGATGCGCTGGTTCATCTTCACGTTGGCGACGACGCCGCCCGAGAGGACGACGTCCTTCAGCTTCGTCTCGCGCAGCCAGTGTCGGACGAGCTCGGCCGCCACGACCTCGAGCACGTGCTGCCACGCGGCCGCCACGTCGATCATCGGGAAGCGCGCCGCGAGGTGGCGCGAGAAGTAGACGTTCAGGTTGTCGAGGATCCTGAAGTCGCCCGGCGTCCGCTCGATGCGGTCGAGGAGCACCGGCGCGAGGAGCTTCGGATCGCCCCACGCCGCGAGCCCGACGATCTTCCCGGCGTGGCGGTCGGGATGGAATCCGAGCGAGCTCGTCACCATCTCGTAGAAGACGCCGAGCGAGTGGGGGAAGCGCAGGTCGTGCAGCCGCTTGAGCTTTCCGTTCTCTCCCACGCTGATCGAGCCGGCGAGCCCGGTGCCGTAGCCGTCGATCGTCACGACGAGCGCCTTCTCGAACCCGCTGGCGAGATAGGCGTTCGCGGCGTGCGAGAGGTGGTGCTCGGCGCGCCGCAGCTTCTTCAGCAGCCCGAGCTTCTCGAGCCCCGACTCGAGCTCGCGCTGCCAGAGCCGATGGTCCGCCTCCGCGCGCGCCGCCCAGTCGCGCGAGCGGCGCCGCGCCATCCAGCGCGAGAGGCCGTTCGAGCCGCCGGCCGCTCGATAGACGAGCTCCTTGAACGCCCCCTTCTCCATGCGCTGCCCGGGGCTCTTGAGCCCTGGCACCGGCGCGCTGCGCGCCGGGATCCGCGCCTGCGCCGCGGCGAGCTTCTCCTGCAGCGCTCCCTCGTCGAAGCTCGCCTGGAACTCCTCCTCGTCGGCGAAGCACTGCCGGATCAGCTTCGCCTCCTGATCGGCGCTCAGGAACGGGTAGGCGACGACGTCGATCTGCTCGGGGCTCGTGCCGGTCGCGTTCAGCGCCGCCTCGACCGCTCGCGTCGGGAAGCCGGAGGTCTGCTTCACGCGGTTGAACCGCTCCTCGCCGGCGGCGAAGAGGATGCGCCCGTCCTCGACCAGCGAGGCCGTCGCGTCCTTGTCGAGCGGAGAGATGCCGAGGACTTTCAAGCGTGGGTCTCGCGGGAGGATCCGTCGAACGATTCGAGATGTCGCCGCAGCTCGAGAGGCGTCATCGTGACGCCGCGCAGCTCGCCGAGGAAGAACTGGAAGTATCGGCGGCAGGCGTCGAGAAACTGTTCGAGCTCGCGCTCGCTCTGGACGTAGGGCGTGCAGCCCGGCTTCACCGACGGGCTGTGGAAGCAGAACGAGAAGACGCGGACGCCGCGCGCGAGCAGGGAGCGCGTGACGCGCCGGTGGTGGTTCGGCCGGTAGCCCTCGGGCGAGAGGCGCAGCCGGTCGATCGCCCGCAGCCGCGAGAGGATCCCCGGCAGCCGCGTCCACGCGAGCGCCGGCGCGATCGCGGCGCGGTAGAGGCCGGGGAGGCCGCGCAGGAATCCGACGTAGCCGCCGCTGCTCGGCACACAGAGCAGTCGGCGCTCGCCGTCGCACCAGAACGGCTCGTTCCGGAAGCGGGAGTAGTCGGGGCCGCCGTCGCCGGCGAAGTCGAGCGGCGGCGCCGGCGAGAGGTCGACCTCGAAGCCGAGCTCGTCGAGGATCGCCGCGCTGTTCGGGCCGAAGCCGTAGCGGCCCGCCTTGTAGGTGCGCGGACGCACGCCGAGGCTGCGTTCGATCGCCTGCGCGAGCCGGGCGAGCTTCTCCCGTTCGAGCTCGCGCGGCAGGTTGCCGGGGTAGGAGTTGCGCGGGTTCACCTCTTCATCGTGCGGCGGCGAGACCCACGGATGGAGGTGGGCGCCGATCTCGCAGCGCCCTGATTCGTGGATCGAGCGCAGCTCGCGCGCACTCTCCTCCTGCGACGCGATCGGGTAGTCGACGACGTAGGCCGGCCGGACCTTCCACTCGTCGAAGAGCGCCTGCAGCCGCCCGATGGCGCGCATGTGCGTCACGCCCGTCTGCGCGCGGTCGAACGGCGCCGACCAGTCGAACTCCTCTTCGGTGTCGACGACGACCAGGAGGATCGGCGGCTGCGCCGGTGGCAGATGGATCACCGACTTCGGCGGCGAGACGCTCGAGCAGGCGGATTCTTGGGTCGGGCTTCGCAAGGCGGGATCCGGGGCGGGGAGTGTAGCTCGCGGGCGCGAGCGCCCGATCGTCGCCGCGTCGGATCAACGCTGAGCGTGCATCCGGCCGATCGGACCGAGCTCCTGCCGCAGCTCCTTGGCGCGCCCGGCCTCGCCCATGTCCTCGTAGAGCAGCACGAGCTTGGCCAGCACGTACTGGACGTCGGCGTGGTCGACGCCGAGGACCTCCTTCAGCGTCTCAAGGCTGTCGGCCAGCTCTTCCTCGGCCTCTTCGAACCGGCGGACGAGCCGGAGCGCGTTGCCGTAATTGGCGCGATAGCGCGCCGTCGTCCAGTGCTTCTCGGGACGCGTCGCGGCAGCGAGGTCGACCGTCTCCTCGAAGAAGGCCAGCGCCTCCGCGG